>JAABUH010000793.1_pt1 | contig 41361 bp, 36 predicted proteins | sample 5559121 | NCBI WGS metagenome assembly JAABUH01 (sample SAMN10711871, study PRJNA513364) | rock metagenome | isolation source: Antarctica rocks | place: Antarctica: Victoria Land, Battleship Promontory nord | collected 2015-12-28
GTCCACAACACGTTCAACACCCAGCGCCACCTCGTTTCCCGCCGCACCCTCCGCCAGTTCCGGGCCGAGGCGGCCGTTACGTGGGAGGCGGCCACGGCCGCGTGAGCTTCGGGCCCGAGTTCGCTCCACTGCCGCTCGCTTTCAGTTCCCGTGACAGTGCCTCTGAAAGCCCCATGGCTCTTCAGCCGTGTTGCCGATGCCACTTGCCGCGGTTTGTCGATGGCGAGTCCTGGCCCCCGGTGGGTGGTGCTTGGCAGGGTGCGGGCGTTCGGGCTCTATCCGATTATTGAATCGATCTGGATCATGACTTTGCCGACGTCGACCTTGACCTGATAAGTCTTCAGGTCAATGCATACTGGCACGCCCTTGGCTTGGCCCGTCTTATAGTTGAAACGACCATTATGTTTCGGGCACTCGATGATGTCGTCCATGACGAGGCCGGCGGCGAGATGCACCTTCTCGTGGGTGCAGAGTCCATCGGTGGCAAAATATTCGCCGTCTGGCGAACGATAGATCGCGAAAGTGCGACCCTCGTGATCGAAGCGGATCACGTCCTCCTCGTCCACATCGCCGGCCCCACAGGCTTCGATCCAACTGGTCATGATGCTCTACCGTGAAAGTGTCCATGCGTGCCGACCCCTGAGGGGGCGCCATGCGGACGATGACTCCTACTCGGCCGCTTGTGCGACGGTCAGGTTATGAAATTCGTCGCGGTACGGCTTGGCCGAGGGCGGCAGTTCACGCTTGAGGTAATAATCCTCGTTGCGGAGTTGCTTCCGCAGAACCGGCCAGACCTCACGATAGGCGTGCCACATCGAGGGATTCGGCTCGGGCAGATCATGCTTGATGATCTCGTGCAGCCGCGGCAGCGCGTGATACGGCACCATCGGGTACATGTGATGCTCTACATGGTAGTTCATGTTCCAGTAGACGAAGCGGCTGATGGGGTTCATCAGAACGGTGCGTGTGTTCAGCCGGTGGTCGATGACGTTGTCGGCCAGCCCGATATGCTGCAGCAGTCCGGTCAACACCATGTGCCAGCTGCCGTAAAGGCGGGGCAGCCCAATCAGCATGAGCGGAAGCCACGATCGCAGGGTCAGGGCCGCGGCCATGGTGGCGATGTAGATCGCCACGTGCCAGCGCGCGGCGGTCACTGCCTTGTGTTGCTCCATCTCCGGGATGAAGCTCTTCTCGTCGGGCGAGAGGTTGCCGAGCGCGTTGCGGAACAGCGTTGGGAGCGAATAGCGGAAATCGAGGATGCCAGTGAAGGCGAGCGCGGCCTTCAAGAGGTCCGGCGGGCGCATCACCGCGATCTCGGCGTCACGGCCGACGATGATCGTGTCCGTGTGGTGGCGGGCATGGCTCCAGCGCCAGGTGACCGGGTTGCGCATCAGCATGAAGCTGGCGATCTGGTAGGTCACGTCGTTCATCCAGCGCGTCCGGAAGGCGGTGCCGTGGCCGCATTCGTGCCATCGCGAGTCACTTGAGGAGCCGTAGAGCACGCCGTAGACGAGGAAGAACGGCACGCACCACCAGGTCCCCCAAAAGGCGATGGAGCCCGCCGCGGACGCGAGGAGCGCCACGATCCAGATGATGGAGTCGCGGATCGCCGGCCCGTCGGTCCGCTGCATCAGCTCCTTCATCGTCTTGCGCGGAACCTCGGAATGATACCAGTCGGCCGAGGCGAGCCCGGTCTCGATCGCTCGTTTCGTGCTCTCGCCTACGAGGCTGTAGTCGCGTTTCTTCGTCACCACGGCCGTCATCGTCTTCTCCAAAATTCGTAACGCTGTGGGGCTTCCCTCGTCCTCCACACGGTCACGGCTCCCCGCTACGCTCGATCCGCTGTGCGGCCGGCCTGATCGACAGGGTTCTTTTTGCCTTGCCTATCCGTCATCGCCTGTCGCCCAGAGCGGCAAAAATCCCTGACAGGGGCGGGAAATCCGTTTCGGGCTGTACGGCGATCGCAGCGATCCGCTGCTCCGCCGCCGCGATCTCGCCCGCGCCGTCGAGCACCCTGAAGGTCGCCTCGTAACACCGCGTATCGCCATGCTCGAGAAAGATCATCTCACCACGTTCCCGCGCGGCGACGTCGCCCAGAACGTGGTGGGTCGAGGGCTCGATGCCCATCGTGTACTGGCCGGCCTGGAAATTCTGCCACTGGTAGAGGCAGGGCAGTTGGTCCTTGCGCGTGACGACCTCGAAACCGAGGCCGATGCGGTCGTTGACGATCGCGACAGGCACCTGGGCCGCCGCATCCGCTTCGGCCTCGTGCTGCCACACCTGCTCGCGGAACCCGTTGCAGGGCGCCGGCACCGTCCGGTATCCGACGCCCTGCTTCCGGTAAGCCGCCCCCGCGTGAGCCGCCCAGACCACCTCCTTGATCGGCGCAAGGTAGCGCGCGCCCTCGTCGAGAAGCGGATGGCCGACATTGACATGGTAGAAGAACATATGCGGCGTCCGGTAGAAGCCGTGGTTCACCACCCGGTCCCGGATGCGGATCGCGTTGCCGCCGACGTCGGCCTCGATGCGCCGCACAAGGTGCAGGTCTTCGCCGAACACCGCCGACTGCTGGACGATGCCCTCGGCCCACAGCACGCAGTTGTCGCCATCCCAGGTTTCGCCGTAGCCGGTGAGGCGCGCGGGGATCGTGCTGATGCGGCCATGCAGGGAGTGCTTGACCGATGTCCGGCCAGGATAGTTGTAGTCGCTGGCCGGTACTTCGGCCGGGCCGAGCACGTGGTCGAGGCCGCAGGTCGCCAGCAGGCCGGAGAAGGAGCGCGTCCAGCCGAGCCCCGCCTCGCCTTCATAGTCGTGCAGGCCCGGGTGGCGAAACCCGGTCGGCGAATGCCAACCGATCGCCTGCCCCTTGTAGTCGCAGTCGGCGATGTCGAGAGTGCGATCGACGAGCGCCGTGAAGCGCAGCCCGCTGCCGGTGCGGAACTCCAGCATCCGAATGCCGCGCTCGACGCCGTCGCCGAGGGTCATCAGCCGGACGCCGGCGAACTGCGAGAGCATGCCCGAGCGCTCGGCCACCTCGCGCCGGGTCAGCGTCTGTCGGTAGAGCGTCACCATGGGGCCGGCTCCCGCCCGTCGGACGACGCGATGCGCGATTGCAGAGAGATCATCGATGGTCCTGTCATCAATGCGCCTTTCGCGCCCTTGGCGAGCGTCGACACGTCCACGCCCATGATGAGGCTCTCGATCGTCAAGAGGTCGGTGCCGGCGACCGTGCGCTCGGCGACGATCTCGCCGCGCCGCATGACGACGATGCGGTCGGCGACCTGGAAGACATGGTGGATGTTGTGGGTGATGAACAGCACGGTGTGGCCCGCATCGCGCACCTCCTTGACGAAGCGCAGAACGCCATAGGTCTCCTCGACACCGAGATTGTTGGTTGGCTCGTCGAGAATAATCACTTTCGCGGCGAACTGCATGGCCCGCGAAATGGCGATCGACTGACGTTCGCCGCCCGACAGCGTGCTCACCGGCGCATCGGCGTCGAGCGCCTTCGAAATGCCGACGCGCCTGAGCAGGGCCGAGGCGGACCGGCGCAGCTCGCCGAAATCGATCGGCGCGAAGACCCCAAGGAACGGCAGCGTCACCGGCTCGCGTCCGAGGAACAGGTTGCGTGCGATCGAGAGATCGGGGGCCAGCGACGTGTCCTGATGAATCGTTTCGATGCCGAGATCCATGGCGTCACGGGCAGAACGGATCGACACCTTCTCGCCGCGAACATAGATCGTCCCGCCATCAATCGGATGGACGCCCGAGATCGCCTTGATCAGGGTCGATTTTCCCGCGCCATTGTCGCCGAGCAGTGCCACGACCTCACCCTCGCGCAGCGTCATGGAGGCGCTCTTCAGCGCATTCACGCTGCCGAAGGATTTCCGGATGTTGTCGAGGCGGAGCACTTCGACCGGCCTGGTCATCGCCGCAAACCCTTCTTCTGGATCAGCGCGTGGAGAACGAGCATGACCAGGATGATGGCGCCGACGAAGATGTTGAACGCGAGCCCCGGCACGCCGATCAGCACGATGCCGTTGCGGATCGCGCGCAGCAGGAAAGCGCCGGCGATCGTGCCGAGGATCGTGCCGCGCCCGCCATTCAGCGCAGTGCCGCCGACCACGACCATGGCGATGATTTCCAGCTCATAGCCCGTGCCCGCCACCGGTGAGGCGGCGGAGATGCGGAAGGCGCTGATCATGCCGGCGAGGCCGGCCAGCACCGAGGTCAGGATGAAGAGCCAGATCTTGACAGCGTCGGCCGGGACGCCGCGGGCGAGCGCCGCATTGTGGTTAGAGCCGATGGCGCTGATCCAGTTGCCGACCTGCGGCCACGAAGGAAACACCCAGTCTCAGCATTGTTTTCCTCTCCCAAAGATGTTGTGTGCGCCCGAACGGGCGCCTTGTTGGTCGGCCTGCCGCTCCGCTCGTCACGCGTGGTGAGCCGATGTCGGGTACTCAGGGCTTTCCGTTGGGTGCCCTCAAAGCCCGTGCGCGATGAACTTGTCGTCCAAAAACTTCTTCGCCCGCGGCACATCGTCTTCCGACAAATGCTCTATAATAACCGGTATGTTGGGATGCTTTTCGGCGAGCCGCTCGAGGTAAAGGTCGTAGTTGAGCGAGCCGGTACCCGGCGCATTCAGCACGATCTCTCCGACGCCGCGGAAGGTGTGCGAGGCAAGCGCGTCTTCATCGCCGATATTAGCATGCTTCTCCGACTTGTCGTCTCCGGCGCGCGCGACATCCTTGGCGTGCGCGATCTTGATCTTGTCGGACAGCGTGTCGAAGACCTGATTGATCACCCTGTCCATCGCATCGATGTTGTGGCTTTCGAAGTAGTTGGTGGGGTCCATCAGCAGCCCGAGGCCCGGATGATCGACCTGTGCGAACATGCGGACCGTATCCTCCACGGATCCAACAACGTTGTTCACGTATGTCTCAAGCAGGAACATCGCGCCGTGATCGTAGGCTTCCTGCGCGAGCTCCGAAATCACTCTCCGACAGGCTTCGAAGCCTTCTTCCGACTTGTTCTTGGGATCGCTCATCCACTCGGATTCGGTGTTGTAGGTGCCGGTCTCGGAAATGACGTAGGGGCTGCCGAGGTTACGTGCGTTACGGATGATTTCTTTCAGGCGACCGACATTCGCCTTCCGATGCTCCAGGTCGGGATGGATGACGTTGGTGTAGCCCGACACGGCGCAGATCGGAAGATCGTGTGCACGGAACGTGTCGCGGACCTTCTTGGTGTTGTTCTTGTCGAGCCTGCCCGGGCCGAGGTCGATGTCCTTGAAATGCAGGTCGAGTTGGACCGTGTTGAAACCGTGGCTCCTGATCCTCTTGGCTGCCTCTTCGAGGCCGTGAGGGAAATAGGCGGTGAAAATGCCGGCCTGCATCATGGTGCAACGTCCTCCCGCAAGGTCAGTTGATTGAGATTTCGGAAATTTTGACCGTGCGCTTTTCGCCGATCGACGTGTAGGCGGCCTCGACGAGCGCCATGGTCTTGACGTTATCGGCAATGGAGAGAGCGGGAGCCTCTCCCGCTTTCAAGGCATGCTGAAGCTGCTCCATCACGCCGATGAACGCATGCGGGAACCACATCGTCTCCCATTTCGGCTCGACCCATTCGCCCTTCGTGGTTCTTGCCGAGGCATATTTCAGCCGGGAAGCAACACCTGTCGGCCAGCCGATCGTGCCCCGTGCCACCCCTTGCGTGCCCTCCACGCGCCAAGCGATATGCTGGTCGTCCTTGTAGCCGTCCTGGCGCGGCCCGGACCACACATCTTCCAGCGAAACCGCCAGCACGCCCGACGGGAATTTGACCGTCGAGACGACGATGCCATCGAAGTGGTTGAACGCCGTCCGCGGGTCGCTCCGCGTCAGCGTCGTGATCTCCTCGGGATCGCCGAACAGGAAGCGTAGCACGTCGAGATGGTGCACGCTCATATTGGCGAGCGTCAGCCGGCCGTAGCCTTCGAGGAAGGTCTGCCAATGCGGAATCGCATGCATGTCGATTTGAGCGAAGACGATCTCGCCGAGTTCGCCACCATCGATGATTTGCTTGAGAACCCGCATCGATTGGTCGTAGCGCATGTTCTGATTGATCGAGACGACTTTGCCGGCCTCGGCCGTTTCGTCACGCAGCTTGACCGCTTCCTCCAGTGACAGCGCCAGCGGCTTCTGCGCCAAGATCGCCTTGATGTGCTTCTGCTTCATCGCGTGACGGATCAGTGCCGGCTGCTGATCGGGCGGGAAGGCAAGGTCGACGATGTCGACCTGCGTGTCCTCGATCAGCGCTTCTGGCGTGTCGTGAACCGTGGCGATATTCCAACGGTTTGCGATCCTCCTCGCGTTGTCCTTGGTGCGCGAGGCGATCGCCACGACCTGGAAGCCTGCCTCCTTGTAGGCCGCGAGATGGCATTCGGCCATGATCATACCGGCACCGACGCAGCCGATCCTGTACTCCTTGGTACGGACCTTCACGTCCGGCTCGAACCCTCGCGACATCGGACAATCTCCCGAAGGCGCGGTTAATCGCGCTAGTGGTGATGACTATTGACGGACTCCCAGCAGCACGTCAACATCGAAATCGATCAAAGACCATCATTTCAATTCATCTCGGAAGCAAGTCGGACATGGATCGAATCAGGGATGAACGCAGAGTTCGGGTGCGCCGAGCGCGTTTGATGGCCGTACCTGTCCGGTCAGCCAAGAGGCCCCGCTTGCACCTCGCGGAGACATGTCCACATCATTTCACATTGAATTCGACCCTCGCGCCGGGGACGCGAGGCGGCCGATATCCCGAGAAGTCGCGTGGCTTCGAAGGGTCGCAGGAAAGGTGATCGAGTGCGGTCAACCCTCATCGATGTCGCCCGCGAGGCTCACGTGTCCGCCGCGACTGTTGACCGCGTGCTGAACAATCGGCCCGGGGTGCGCTCACGGACTCGCCAGATCGTCTTCGAAACAGCGCGTCGCCTGGGCTACATCGCCGAAGCGACGAGCGGGGCCACGCAGGCCCAAGCTGGCGCAGCCGGCGCTGTTCGGCTGGACTTTGCCTTCCCCGGCGGCGACAACGCTTTCATCAAGGAACTGCAACGCCAGATCGAGACGCAGGCCGCTGCCAGGCCAGATCTCGACGTGCGCGTCGCTACCATCGAGGGCTTCAGCCCCGAGCAGCTTGCCCTCACGCTCCAGGGCCTGCGCGGCCAGACAAAGGGAGTCGGGGTCATCGCGCTGGATCATCCGACGGTGCGCGAGGCGCTGCGCTCGCTTGCGGCGGACGGCGTGAAGATAGTCACCATCGCGTCCGACATCCTGCATGTATTACGCGTCGCTTATATCGGGATCGACAATCGCGCTGCAGGCCGCCTCGCCGGCTATCTCGTCAGCCGCTTCTTGGGGAATGGCCGCCCAGGCAAGGTCGCCGTCTTCGCCGGCTCGCTCTCCTATCGCGGACACGAAGAGCGCGAGATGGGCTTCCGGCACATCCTTGCTGAAGCGTCCTGCAGTCATCACATCGTGGAACTCCGCGAAATGCTCGACGACCGCGAGAGAGCCTATGTGGAAGCCTCGGCGCTCCTTGATCGCCATCCGGACCTCGCCGCAATCTACAACATCGGCGCCGGCAACACCGGGATCGCACGCGCGCTGAAGGAGCGCGGGCGCGAGGGCGCCGTCGTCTTCATCGGCCACGAAGCGACGGAGGGCACGAAGGAGTTACTCCTCGATGGCACACTCGACGCCGTGATCGACCAGAACCCGCGCGTCGAGGCGCGCGAAGCGCTCAACATCTTGACGCGATCGGTCAAGGGCTTGTCTTGGGACTTCCATCCGCCACGGCTGCAAGTCATCTTCAAGGAAAACATCCCGGAGATATGACAATCGATTTCGTGTTCATCGAAGGCACCTCCGGTGGGGTCCTCGATCTTTGAGATGCATCCGGTGAAGGTCGAGGGCGGGAAAGTCCTCGTCGACGTCGGTAGAGGGCACCCACGATGGACGACGGCATGGTCATAATCGGGGCAGGCGAGGCCGGGGCTCGCGCTGGAAGCAGCTTGCGCGAGCAGGGCTACACCGGCCCCGTGACGCTGGTCGGCGACGAGGCGCACGGACCCTACGAACGGCCGCCGTTATCCAAGGCTTTCATGACGGCAGTCGACGATGCCGCGGCGCCGCCCTTCATCCTCGACGAATCGAAGCTCGCCGCGCAATCCATCACCCATGTCGCAGGCGTGTGCGCGAAGCGGATTGACTGGAACGAGCGTTGCGTGCTGCTCGACGACGGCCGGGCCATTACTTACGGCAAGCTGCTGATCGCAACCGGCGCCCGGCCGCGACGCCTGTTGATCCCCGGCGCGACCGACGCCAACGTTCTTTACCTCAGAAGTTTCGCAGACGCGCTGAAGTTACGCTCTCGCTTGCGGCCTGGCATCCGTCTCGTGGTCATCGGCGGCGGCTTCATCGGGTTGGAGATCGCCGCCAGCGCTGTCGCACGGGGCTGCGCCGTCACACTCATTGAGATGGCGCCTCGGATCCTGATGCGCGGCGTCCCGGCGGAGGTTGCGAGGCACGTCGCGGAGCGTCATCAGGCCGCCGGCGTGACCTTGCGGACGGGGGTCGCGATCGAGCGGATTGGGCGCCTGGGAGACCAGGAGGCCGTGGTTCTCGCCGACGGTCCGGTGCTGTCCTGCGATTGCGTCGTTGCCGGCGTCGGCGCGACGCCCGAGACGCGGCTAGCCGAGGCAAGCGGCCTGTCCACTGACAACGGCGTCAAAGTGGACGCTCAGCTGCGCACCGACGACCCCGACGTCTACGCGGCGGGCGACTGCTGCTCCTTCCCACACCCACTTTACGGCGGCCGCCGTATCCGGCTCGAAGCCTGGCGGAATGCCCAGGACCAGGGGACTTTCGCGGCAGCGAACATGTTGGGCAGCGAGGAGACGTTCTCGGCCGTGCCTTGGTTCTGGTCGGATCAGTACGACGAGACACTGCAGGTGGCCGGCCTGAGCGACGAGGCGACCGTCATGATCCAACGACGGCTCGATGGCGGGAGCCTCTTCTTCCATCTCGACGCGTCCGGGCGGCTCGTCGCCGCAAGCGGCATCGGGCCGAACGGCCTGATCGCCCGCGACATGCGCCTCGCCGAAATTCTGATTGCAAGGCGGGCGACGCCGGACCCGACCGCGCTTGCCTCGCTCGATGTCAAGCTGAAGGGCCTGCTGCATTAGCGGGAGGCAGAGCTATTCAGTCCGGTACTGTTTGTTCTCTCCAAAGAGACCTGGCGTCGCCGCGACACGCTGAGAACAAGAGCCATCCCAACCGCAAGGGTCGCGGCCAGCGACCGGAAGCCGCCAAAGTCAGGTTCGTTGATGCCGATCCAGGCATTCGCGGTGGGAACAAGAGGACTGGCAATCGAATCCGTCATGGCGAACACGGCCGCGCCGGCTTGCGCGGCGCGCGCCGCGAGTGTCGGCGTGATCGAATTGTATGGACTGAAGCTGATCGCCAAGACCGCATCTTCGACCGACACAAAACCCAGCTGCTCGAAGCCGAGCGACGCGAAATTGTCGACGAGACTGTTCCTGATCCCGAGCTGGGACATGGCGATAGCCATGTACATGGTGACCGGAAAGGCTCGCTTGCTACCGACGAGGTAGATCGTGTCGGCATCCGCCATGCCGGACGCGACCGTGTCGAACATGGTCAGGTCGATGGTGTCCGACATGCGCGAAAGCGACGCGATCGACGTTTGAACCATGCCGGCGATGATCCGCAAATCAGGGTTGTCGGCCGCGACGGCTTCGGCCAGCGGGTCCGCCCGACCGCGCGTCTCGGGCCAGTTCATCTTGACATAATCCTTGAAGATGTCCTGGAGCTCGGAAAAACCCGGAAACCCGAGCGCCTGGGCGAAGCGCACGAGCGTGGATGGCTGCACGCCGGCGCGCTTCGAGATCTCGACCGTGTTCCCAACTGCAAAATCGCTAGGGTTGCGGGAGACATAAAGCGCCACCTCTCGCAATTGGCGCGGCAGGCGGACAGTGGCCGACGATAGAAGCGCGCGGAGTTCCTCATAAGTACGCGGCCGCGTGTAACCCAGCGCACTCTCTGCATCATCCGACAGGTTCGAGCGTCGCACGCGTACGTCGGCATGCTTCGGCGCATCTTTTCCCATGCAGTCCCTTCGAATTTGGAAAGCTCATTCCATTATTGACATTCGGAAGCATTTTGTCATTCTCCCTGGAGCACGTCCGAAACAAAAGTGCGCTATGGGAGGCCGTCGTGAAGACGATCAAGGGCCCGGGACTATTTCTCGCTCAGTTCGTGCGGGACACGCCTCCGCACGACACGCTGGAAGGCATCGCGCGCTGGGCCAGGGATTACGGCTACAAGGGCATCCAGATCCCCACATGGGACCGGCGGCTGTTCGATCTCGACAAGGCGGCCGAAAGTGCGACCTACTGCGACGAGATCAAGGGGAAGCTCGACGATATCGGCATCGCCGTGACGGAACTGTCGACGCATTTCCAGGGCCAGATGGTGTCGGTGCATCCCGCTTATGACGCGATGTTCGACGGTCAAGCCCCCGAGCACGTGCGGGGGGATCCCGAGAAGCGTCGGCTCTGGGCGGCCGACCAGGTCACCAAGGCGGCCGCCGTCTCGAAGCGGTTCGGGCTGACCGAACACGTCACGTTCTCGGGCTCGCTCGCGTGGCCTTACTTCTACCCCTATCCGCAACGGCCGGCTGGGCTGATCGAGGAATGCTTTGCGGAGCAGGCACGGCGCTGGACGCCGATCCTCAACGCCTATGACGCAGCGGGGGTCGATCTTTGCTATGAGATCCACCCTTCGGAAGACGTGTTCGACGGCGATACGTTCGAGACGTTCCTGGAAGCCGTTGGCAACCATCCGCGCTGCCACATCAACTATGACGCCAGCCATTACATCAAGCAGGGGATGGATTATCTCGGCTTCATCGACGTGTACCATGAACGCATTAAGATGTTTCACGTCAAGGACGCGGAATTCAATCCGACGGCACGGCAGGGCGTCTATGGCGGCTACAAGGGCTGGCTGGAACGGGCGGGTCGCGACCGCTCGCTCGGATGGGGTCAGGTCGACTTCAAGGGCGTCTTCTCCCGGCTCGCCGGTTACAATTTTTCCGGCTGGGCCGTGTACGAATGGGAATGCTGCCTCGAACATCCCGAGGCCGCCGCCAGGAACGGCGCCAGGTTCATTACCGATCACATCATCGAGGTGACGGACCGCGTGTTCGACGACTTCGCGGCCACGCATGCCGACGCGGCCACGAACCGCTCGCTCCTCGGCATCAAGGGCCGGGCGTGATGGTCCACTCGACGGTGGGCGGGACTGCGGGACGCAAGCGGCTCCGCTACGGCATGGTGGGCGGCGGACGCAACGCCTTCATCGGCGCGGTCCACCGCTTCGCGGCGCGGCTCGATGACGGATACGAACTCGTGGCCGGCGCCTTATCGGCCGACGCGGACAACGCGCGTGCGTCCGGCACCGAACTCGGCCTCGATGCAAATCGCACCTACGCGAGTTACGCCGAGATGGCGTCCCGTGAAGCCGCGCGGCCGGACGGCATGGAGGCCGTGGTGATCGTCACGCCGAACCATCTGCATCACCCCGTCGCCAAAGCATTCCTGCAGGCCGGGATCGACGTTATCTGCGACAAGCCTCTGTCCGTCAGCGTGGCCGAGGCCGACGAACTCGTGGCGCTGCAGCAGAGCACGGGTCTCGTCTTCGCGGTGACGCTCAACAACACCGGTTACGCCATGGTTCGGCAGGCCAGGGAGATGATCGCGGCGGGCGACCTCGGAACGTTGCGCGTGGTCCACGCGGCCTACATCCAGGATTGGCTAACGCTGCCAATCGACCGCGACGGCCACAAGCAGGCCGAGTGGCGAACCGACCCGGCGCGGGCCGGCGCCTCGGCCTGCCTCGCCGATATCGGCGTCCACGCCCACAACCTTGCGGGTTTTATCACAGGGCTCGATGTCGCGGCGGTCGCGGCCGACCTCACGACCTTCGTTCCCGGCCGCAGGCTCGACGACAACGCCCACGTCCTGCTGCGTTACCAAGGCGGCGCGAGGGGTGTGCTGATGGCGAGCCAGGTCGCGCCCGGGAACCTCAATTCCTTGTCGGTCAAGGTGTACGGGGACAAGGCCGGGCTCGAATGGTTCGGGGAAACCCCCGAGGTGCTGCATTTCTCGCCGTATGGCGAGCCGACCCGGACGATCGTGCGGGGCGGACCGGGGACCACGGCCGCGGCGGCCCGGGTATCCCGCATGCCGGCCGGGCATCCGGAAGGCTACATTGAAGGTTTCGCGAACCTGTACCGCGACGCCGCCACCCTGATTCGCGCCCGTCGTGCAGGCGGGGTTCCCGACCCGGCGGTCGCAGCGACCGTGCCGACTGTGCACGACGGCGCTAAGAGCATGCGTTTCATCGAGGCTGCCGTCGCTTCGAACCGGGCCGACGGGACCTGGACGACAACCTGATTCAAGAGCCGTCGGAAGCGGCCACAGCAACTGCAAGAAGGAGGAAACACGAAATGAAAAGAACGACCAAGGTCTTGGCATTGGCGCTTATGACGTCAACCGCTGCAGCCCCGGCGTTTGCCGCGGGCAAATATGTCGTGGGCGTGTCGAACACGCTCATCGGCAATGGCTGGCGCGAGGAGATGATCTGCTCGGTCAAGGCCCAGGCCGAGGCGTCGGGCATGGTGTCCAAGGTCATCGTCGCCAATCGGAATGCGGGTCCGGCTGAACAGATCTCCGATTTGCGCAACCTGATTTCGGCGGGGGTGAACGCCATCATCCTGGATCCGTCCGATCGCGAAGCCCTGAACCCGATCATCAAGCAGGCCGTCGCCAAGGGCATCGTCGTGGTCTCGGTCGACCAGGACGTGTCGGCTCCCGAGGCCTACAATCTGTCAAACGATCAGGTTTCATATGGCAAGCTCGGCGCCGAATGGTTGTTCAAGCACCTGAACGGGAAGGGTAACGTCGTCGAAATGCGCGGCATCGACGGTGTGCCGGGCGATGCCGACCGGCACCAGGGCTTCACCGAAGCCCTGAAGGCCTATCCCGACATCAAGGTCGTCGCAGCGCCGTTCACGGGCTGGTCCAACAACAAGGCCGCACAGCAGGCCAAGGACCTGCTCGGGTCGGGCAAGGACATCGATGGGATCTGGACCTCGGGTCAGGACTCGGTGGTGGTCGACGCGGTTCAAACGTCAGGTAAGAAGCTCATTCCGGTGATCGGAGCCGACACCAACGGCTTCATCGGTCAGATGATCGATCTCAAGGACAAGGGCTTCGTTTCGGCGGCCGTCACCAATCCGCCGACCGTCGGCGGCGCCGGTGTGGCGCTCGCTCTCGATGTGCTCGAAAAGAAGGGCAATCCACCCAGGATGGTGAAGATCTCGCCGGAAGTGTGGGACAACTCGACGGCCGAGAACATCGATAAGCTGAAGCAGTACCACGACCCGAAGCTGGATCCGTACTACAGCATGGCATTTCAGATTCCGCCCTACACGACATACACCAAGGAGCAGCTGCTGGCCTGCAAGGGCCCGTAAGCGTCCCATGAGCACCAGCCGGACCCTGCTTGAGATCAAGGACGTGGCCAAGCGCTTCGCTTCCGTCGTTGCGCTGCGCGGGGCCGCGCTCATCGTTCGACAGGGCGAGGTCCACGCCCTCGTGGGTGCCAACGGCGCCGGCAAGAGCACGCTGGTGAAGATCATCACCGGCGTGTTTCCCCCGGATTCAGGTTCCATCACGGTCGCGGGCGAAATGCGGACCTTCCGGTCGCCCGCTGAAGCGCGCCGCGCCGGCATCGTGTCGGTCTACCAGGACCCGGCGCTCGTGCCCGACCTTACCCTCGCACAGAACATGCGCTTGGCCCGCGTCGATCTCGACATCGTCCGGGAACGCCTCAGCGAGATGGATATCGGCACGGTCGATCTCGGCACCTATGTCCGCGACCTGCCGCAGCCGATCCTTCGGCTGATCGACCTCGCGCGCGCCCTGGCGTCGAGCCCCAAGATCTTGCTCCTCGACGAGATCACCGCGGCCTTGCCGGCCGATATGGCCGAGAAGGTCTTTGCGGTCATGCGGCGGTGGCGGGACCGCGGCCATTCGGTCCTCTTCATCTCGCATCGGATGGCGGAGGTTTCGGCCCTGTGCGACCGCACGACGGTGCTGCGCGATGGCGTGACCGTGGGGGTCACGGAAACCGCGCGCGGCAGCGAGGACGAGATCGTATCTCTCATGCTCGGGCGCGACGTGGCCGAGGCGGTCGCGCATGCGGCGCCTCGGGTCGGCCCTCTCGCGGCCTTGCCTGATACGGCGCCTGCACTCGAGGTCAGGAATCTGTCGCTCGGGCACGTGCTTGATGACGTGTCTTTCACGCTCAAGGCCGGCGAAGTTCTCGGTGTCGCGGCCCTTGAAGGCCAAGGGCAGGACGAGCTGTTCGATTGCCTCGCGGGGGTCCGCCGTTTCGACAGAGGTACGATCCTCGCGAACGGGACAGAACTGCGTTTGCGCTACCCCGGCGATGCCATCAAGGCGGGCCTCGTCCTCGTGCCCGCCAACAGGCTGCAGGCGCTTCTCCAGCAGCGATCCATTCGCGAGAATGTGGCTCTTCCGATGGTTCGCCGCCTCTCGAAGTGGGGGCCGATCGCGGCACGGATGGAGCGTGCACGCGTCGCCTCGGCGGTCGCCAAGCTGCAGATCGACACGCGGGCCGAGGCGGAGGTGCGTCGTTTGAGCGGCGGCAACCAGCAGAAGGTCGTGATCGCGCGTTGGGTGGCGCACGGCTTCAACGTGCTACTATGCTTCGACCCGACTCGCGGCATCGACGTCGGCACCAAGCGCCAGATCTACACGCTTGTCCGGGAGCTTGCTGACGCCGGCTCGGCCGTCCTCCTGTTCACCTCCGAACTGCCGGAAATCCCTCTCGCCTGCGACCGGGCGATCGTCATGTTCGGCGGGCGGATCGTCAACGAAATCCCGGCCAGCGGGGCCGACGAGACGACCCTGCTCAGGGCTGCCCACGGTCTCGTGCCGCGTGCCAAGATGGTGGCGTGACCGCGATGAACGCACCGCCCCGCCGAGCAGCCGTCCCGCCACCTGCCGGCCGTACCGGCAGTGCGGCAGGTCGCCTGATTCGGCGCGATCTCGGGCTCGTCGGGATGCCGGTCCTGCTCGCCGCCGTGCTCCTGTTCACGTGGTGGATCCACCCCGATTTCGGCGCCTTCGATGTCCAGTCGCTCGCTCTAGGGGCGCTGCCCCTAGCGTTCGCGGCGGCGGCCCAGACCTTCGTGGTGATTACCGGCGGCATCGATCTCTCGATCGGCTCGCAGATCGCGGTCGGCAACGTGCTGGCGGCGAGCACGATGCAGCGTGCTGATACGCCCCATGCCCTGCTACTCGCTCTCGGTGTTCTCCTGGCGGGCACAATCGCGGGTGCGATCAACGGGGGTATCGTCGTCCTGTCCCGCATTCCAGACGTGGTGGTCACCTTGACGACCGGCTTCATCTGGGGTGGCGTCGCGTTGCTGATCCTGGAGAAGCCCGGCGGCGGCGCTCCGGACGGGTTCCTGAATCTCGCCACGGGCACGGATCTCGCGTCATGGCTGCCCAACGCCTTGATACTGCTCGCCATCGCGATTGCAGTCGTATGGATCCCGGTCAGGGCGGGCCGCCTCGGCCTGTCGCTCTACGCGATCGGCAGCGACAAGGTCGCGGCCTTCCGAAGTGGCGTTTCGGTTGAAAGCACGCGCGTGCTGGCCTACGCCTTCTCGGGCCTCATGAGCGCGATGGGCGGCTTGGCGCTCACCATGACGACCGCGATTGGGGCGCCGCTGGCGGGCGTCTACTATACGCTGAGCGGCTTGGCGGCTCTCGTGATCGGCGGCGTGAGCCTGACGGGCGGACGCGGCGGCATCGTCGGCCCGGTCATCGCCGCCTTCGTGCTCACCTTGATCCCGACCGATCTCATCTTCCTCAACATCGATCCCAATTATGGCCAGGTCATCCAGGGCACGCTGATCGTTCTGGTGGTCATGATCGGGGGCTTCGTCACCATGTTGCAGAGCCGCCGATGAGCAAGGCCGCTGACGCAACACCCCGGCGCATCCCGTCAGGCCTCCCGAAAAGCGCGGCGCTGGTCGGGTTCATGCGCCGCAACACGATCATCGTGTTGATCCTGCTCCTCGTTGTGTTCGTGATGGGGATCGAGTTGGCGCGGCCGGGCACGGTCACGCCGACGTGGCTGTCGAACACGGTTCTCTTCGCCGCGCCGCTCGGCGTGCTGGCGGCGGGCCAGACCCTCGTGTTGCTCACGGGCGGCATCGACTTGTCGGTTGCGAGCGTCGCGACCGGGGCGGCCTACTTGCTCACGACCAACGTCGCATCGATGGGGAGCACGACCGCTTTGGTGCTCGCCCTCGGTTTCGGCGTCGTGGTCGGCCTTCTCAACGGCGTCGGTGTCGCGGTGCTGCGAGTCCAACCTCTGGTGATGACGCTCGGCAGCGGACTCATGGTGGGCGGCATCATGATCGTCTACAGCCAACAGATGCTGGCGAGTCAGCCGCAGGTGCCGGACTTCATCCAGGCCTTGGGCTCGGGCAAGCTCAGGGGCGTCATTCCGATTGACCTGTTCCCGTGGCTGATCCTGGCGGCCGCGATGATTTTCGGGCTGCGCGGCACAGGCTTCGGCCGGCTCCTCTATGCCGTCGGCGACAACCGGGAGGCGTGTCATCTCGCGGGTATCCGGGTATGGCGAGTGATCCTTCTCGATTATGTGCTCTGCTCGTTCCTCGCCGCGGTAGCGGGTCTGATCCTCGTGGGCAGCACCAAGGCGGCCGACCTCGGGCTGGCGGAGGTCTATCTGCTGCCCTCGATCGCTGCTGTCATTATCGGCGGGACCTCGATCTTCGGCGGCCGCGGCGGCTATGCGGGCAGTATCGTGGGCGCCCTCATGCTGACCGTGCTGACAAGCCTGCTCACCTTGCTCGACGTGTCCGAGCCGATCAAGCAGATCCTCTACGGCGCGATCATCCTGGTGCTGGCGGCCGTCTACGCCCGCCTGAGCGACTGAGCGGGCGCGGCGTGACGCGGCTCGGTCAGTCCGCGCTAGGCTCCCTGCCATCCTCCGTGCAGCAGCCGGGCTATGATCGGACGAGACTCGCGCTCGGCATGGCCCATGTGGGCGTCGGCGCCTTTCACCGCTGTCACCAAGCCGAGTTCACCGATGACATGCTCGAAGCCGCGTTCGGCCCGTGGGGCGTCGTCGGCATCAACTTGCGCCCGCCCCGCATCGAGCCCGCACTCGGACCACAGGATGGCTTGTACGCTCGAAGCCTGACGGCGGATGGTCGCGAGCCCTCGTATCGCGTGATTGGATGCATTCGCGCGGTGATCGATGTCGCGGGCGATCCCGTCCTCGCGCTCGCGGCACTCGCAGATTCCCGGATCGGCGTGGTGACCGTGACGGTCACCGAAAAGGGTTATTGTCACATTCCGTCGACCGGTGCGCTTGACGACAATCATCCCGACATCCTGCACGATCTCTCTCATCCCGAGATACCGCGCTCCGTGCCGGGCTTTCTGGTCGCGGCATTGGAACGACGCCGCTCATCCGGCCTGCCCGCGCCGCTCACGATGCTCAGTTGCGATAATGTCCCGGCCAACGGTGCCATTCTCGGACGCATTGTCCGCACCCTGGCAGAACAGCGCTCTCCTGAACTGGCCCGCTGGATCGGCGATAACGTCAGATTTCCGTCCACCATGGTGGACCGCATCGTCCCAGCGGTGACCGCGGCGGATCAGGCGCGAATCACCGATGCGATCGGCATGACGGACTTGGCCTGCGTGACGGGCGAGCCGTTCCGCCAATGGGTGATCGAGGACGATTTCGCCGGGCCACGCCCACCCTGGGATTACGCGGGCGCGGTGTTCGTCAGCGACGTCGCCGGGCACGAACTCATCAAGATGCGCGTGCTCAACGGCGCCCAGACTGCCTTCTGCACACTCGGCGCGATCCTGGGCCTGACCTATACATTCGAGGACGCGCGCCATCCCGTTCTCAGCCGTCTTGTCAAACGCATGCTCTGCGAGGAAACCGCCTCGACGTTGCCCCACGTACCCGGCATGGAGGTCGATCGCTACATCGACCTGTCGCTGTCCCGCCTCCGCAACATCGCTATCCGGCACACCAACCACCAGATCGCGACCGACGGATCGCAAAAGATCGTTCAGCGTCTGCTCAACCCGATGCGGGACCGGATCCGCCAGGGTCGATCGTTCGACGTGCTGGCCTGCGCGGTGGCGGGCTTCATCGTCTACCTGGCACGCGCCTCCAAGGCGTGCGGCGCGACGTGGGCGCCGAGCGATCCCGTCGCCGACACCGTGCGCCGGATCGCCGACGAGACCGGCCCCTCGCCAGATCCTTTGGTGCGCCGCGTGCTCGCGTTGTCGGCGATCTTCGGCACGGACCTTGCCGCCCATCCGGGCGTCGTCGCCGCCATCACCCGCCACGTTCGCGGTCTCTTGTCTGCTGATCCGGAAACCTACCTCAAGCGGGTCGAAGTCTGATCGTATTAGTAGGCGTTTCCACTCGTCGGTGGATTCAATTTTCTATTCACAGATGCTCTTTCCTCCATGACGGCCTGACAAACAATGCTGACTCCAACTGATCGCGAAGCATCGACCGCTTCTGATATCTGCGGCCCTCACTTTCCTGCTTGCCCCTGCCACCATGCGGCGTACCTGGAAAAGTACACCTCGCTCCAGCGCCGGACGCCACCGTCTCGCGTGAGCTGGATGACGATGGGCAGGAGGCATTGTCACGCTAAGCCAGAATAACCGTTTTTGAGGCAATTTTGGCTCCGTAGTCGGAGCCTTAACGCATAGAATTTGGGAGTGCAGCAGGCGTCAGGCGCAGGCGAGGTCGTTCCTTCCCACCGACCGATGTCCCGCAGCTTCGACCCGAGCGCCATGTCGTCGAGGCTCTTGAGCGGCAGCGCCGTGAACAGCGAGATCCGGGTTCTCATGGAGTGGAGCGCCGCGTTGAAGGCACGCAGCCTGTCGATTTCTGTGCCTTCGACTGCGGCCGGGTCCTCGATGCCCCAACGCGCCGTCATGGGGTGCCCCGGCCAGATCGGGCAGGCCTCACAGGCCGCGCTGTCGCAGACGGTGAATACGAAATCCAATACCGGCGCACCCGGCGCAGCGAACGCTTCCCAGCCTTTCGAGCGGAATCCTTTTGCCGGGTAGTCCCAGCCTTGCAGCGCCTGGAGCGCGGGTTCACTTCGCCCTTGGGATGGCTTCCGGCCGAGCGGGATCTTTTGATCGAACGCACTCAGACCGGCCTCAATAGAGCAAAAGCCGAAGGCAAGACACTTGGTAGGCCCGCAAACCTCACCACCTATCACGTTTTTGGATGTCATGAAATTAGAACGCGAGTATGCGAGTGCAGCCGTAACGACGTTACAGGGTCGTAAAGCGCGTCAGTCATTCTCTGGGACCGACATACCCTGTTTCCGACTTAGAACACAGACAAGGCTCAGTTTCCCGATCTGCTTGACGCAACTCTGCCCGAAAAGGAAAGTTTGACTGGCTGGCCCGAATCATTGTCCGGGGGACGATGACTTCGAGTAAAAGCTATTTCGAGGGTGGTTTCTTCTATGACGAGCCAAGTCTGTCGGTGGAGCCTCGAACCACCAATGTGGCCGGGACGACCACGCGGCGAGCACCGCCCGTTTCGTGCTGCGCCATCGTGGCTTCAACAAGCTCGATCGTCTTGTCGACCATCGTGGACGCGTCCTGAACCACGGTCGTTAGCCCGTAGGCGGCCCAGGCTGCGGCCGGTACGTCGTCGAATCCCGCGATGAGAATGTCTTCCGGTACCCGGAGTCCCAGGTCGGTGCGCAAAGCGTCCATTGCCCCCATTGCCATGAGATCGTTGGCGCAGAAAAGAGCATCGGGGGATCGGGCTCCCCCAAACATGGCGCGGGCCGCCGCGCGGCCACCTTCATAATGGTAGTCCGCCTCGGCTATGGCGATGCGCTCGATCCCGTTCTCCACGAGTCGGGACCGAAAGCCTTCGAGACGGTCTCGGCTCGCAGAACTGTTGACCGGGCCGGAGATGAAACCGAAACGTCGGGCTCCCCGCTCGAGAAAATGCGCGGCGACGGCACGGCTTGCCCCGAGATTGTCGGAGCAGACGGACGATACCCAGGCATTGCTGACGGCGGCATTGAACAGCACGACAGGAATCCTGAGCTTGGCAAGCGCCTGCGCGGCGGCGGCCGACACCACGGCGAGCGCGCTGACGATCGCGTCCACGCGATAGCTCGAGAGCCGCGGGATGATGCCGTCCAGCGAGTGGCCGCTATCGGTGTGCATCAGGAGGACCTGGTAGCCGGCCTCCTGCAAACGCGCCGCGAAGGTTTCAAGAACGGTGGCGTAGAAGGGATTGTAGAGACCACCCACCACCACGGCGACGAGGTGCGATCGATGAGTCAGCATGATCCGCGGGATCATGCTCGGCCGGTAATCGAGCGCGGTCGCGGCTTCGAGCACCTTGCGCCGTGTTTCTTCCGAAACGCTCGTGCCTTCCCGGTAAGTGCGCGACACGGCCGACTGCGACACACCGGCGAGCTGCGCCACATCGGTGGAAGACGCATATCGTTTCCTGCTCGCCATCTTGATCATGCCCGCTTCGACCCTGGCCGACGATCGGCCATAACGTCTTATAGAGCGGCAGCGGTTGTGAATTGACAGCCGAAAGATTTGGTGACTTGATACCACTGGTGACTAGCTAGTCATCACATAAAAGAGCGATACTCAGGGGAGGAAGGCCATGGACACGAGGCATTGGAATGCCGCGTCGGCGATTCGTCGCCGGGACGTGCTGAAGGGAGGGGCCGCGCTCGGGCTCAGCGCGATCGCGCCGTGGGGAAGCGGCTCACGGGCGCGGGCAGCGGGCGCTCCCACGTTGGTGAACTCGATCCGCTCGTTGGCGAACCCTTATCACGCCACCTGGAACCAGGGTGGTCAGGCTTTCGCGAAGTCGGTCGGCGCCGAATACGTCGTGCTCGTCACGGAAGGCAGCAGCCAAAAAGGCATCGCCGATATCCGGGCCATGCTCGCCAAGACGGGCGGCAACATGGTGCTGAACCTCGACGCGAACGACAGCGCCGATACCCGCCCCATCGTCGAAGCGTGCCAGGAAGCCAAGGCGCACGTGCTGACGCAATGGTCGAAGTCCGCGGACCTCCATCCGTGGGACCACGACCCCTACTACGTCGCCCACATCTCCTACGATAATCTGAAATACGGCGAGGGGACCGGCAACGCCCTCATCGCCGCCATGGGTGGCAAAGGCGGCATCGTCGCCCTGGGGGGTCAGATCGCCAACAGCACGTCGATCGAGCGCAAGCAGGGTCTCGATAAGGCCTTGGCCGCCCACCCCGATGTCCACCTCCTGGATTTTCAGGCCGCCGACTGGCAGTCGATCAAGGCGCACGACACCGTGAGCGCGTGGCTGACGCGCTTCGGCTCCGACATCACCGGCATCTGGTGCGCTAACGACGACATGGCGATCGGGACGCTCGAAGCGCTCCGCGCCGAGGGACTGGCGGGAAAGCTTCCCGTCTGCGGCATTGACGGGATCAAGACGGCCGTCGACGCGATCCGGGCCGGTGAACTCGTCACCACCGTGTCGTGGGATCCCTTCTGGCAAGGCGCCATGGGGCTTTCTATTCCCTACCACGCCCGGATGGGAACCTTCGATCCGACCAAGGAGCCGCACGACCACCGCGAGTTCTATAGCACCGGGATCGTCGTGGACAAAAACAATGCCGACGTTTTCCACAAAACTAACATCGAGGCTGAGCCAAAGGTCGACTTCAACGATCTGTGGGGCCGGGTAAGCGGGCAGATCCGCCAAGGATAAATCGGTCCCGTATCGCGTCCGCAGTTGAGATCACCGACGTTGACCCCGCTCTCTTCGGCATCGCCTCGCATCGCTTCCGCCCGAGCGGAAGGGGTGCGGGTTCATCTCGGACGCCGGCTGCCGTCGCTGGTCCCGGTGCTCGTTCTGCTGGCGCTCTGCGCCCTCATCACGCTGTTCAACCCGCGCTTCCTCACGTGGTTGAACCTGGCCCGGGTCGCCGCCTCCGCCGCCGTCCCGCTCGTGCTTTCGCTCGGCCTCACCGTCGTCGTGCTGCTCGGCAGCATCGACCTCTCAATCGAAGGCACGATGGCGGTCGGCTCGATCGTCCTGTCCCTGCTCGTCGCGAACGATACCACGGCGTTTCGTTTGGGCTGGCTCGCGGTGCTGCTGACCGTCGCCGCCACTGCGCTCGTCGGGACGGCTAATGGCATTATGCACGTCTGGTTCCGGATCCCGTCGTTCATGGTGACGCTCGGCACCTGGTTCATCGGCCTCGGCATGGCCGCCGTGGTCCTGGGCGGCGGAACCGTTCGCGTCCTCGATCCGCAAATCCGCGCCTTAGCCCTTTCGAGGCTCGCCGGCCTGCCGTGGCTGATCTGGGTCGCGGTCGCGGCTCTTTTCGTCGCCTGGGTGATCCAGAACCACACCCAGCTTGGGCGGTACATGTACGCGGTGGGCGGCGACGAAAATATCGCGGCCTTGTCGGGAATACCGGTCAAGCGCGTGAAGGTTGCGGCTTTCACGTTGGCGGGCGCGTTCTATGGCCTCGCCAGCGTGCTCGCCGTCGCCCAACTCGGCCAAGCCAACGCGGTGTCGGGCGAGGGCCGCCTGTTCACGACCGTAACCGCAGTCGTCGTCGGGGGCACGTCGCTGTCGGGCGGCGTGGGCGGCCCGCTCAACTCGCTCGTCGGCGTGTTGATCGTGATCGTGCTCGCCAACGGCATGATCCTGCTCGGCGTATCGCCTTATCTGCAGACCACGATCCAGGGCTTGATGATCATCGCCGCGATGGCCATCGGTCTCGATCGGCGCCGCGTCAGCATCGTCAAATGAGCGCCATCCTCCAGGCCGTCGGCATTTCCAAGACCTTCGGCCTCACCCGCGCGCTCAAGGACGTCAGCATCGATATTGGCACCAACGAGGTGGTCGGGCTGATCGGGGAGAACGGGGCCGGCAAATCGACGCTGATGCGCATCCTGGCCGGGGTGCAGCAGCCAACCTCCGGTGAACTTCGACGCGATGGCGAAAAGATACGGCTGGGAAGCCCGCTCGACGCCGGCGTTGCCGGAATCGGCATGGTGTTTCAGGAACAGTCGCTCCTGCTCAACATGTCGATCGCTGAAAACGTCTATCTCGGACACGAGCGCGCGTTCGTGCGGCGCGGCTTGATCGATTGGCGCCGGCTGAACGCCGAAGCGCGTCGGCAACTCGAGAAAGTGGGCCTCGACGTCGACCCTTCCACGCGGACGTCGGACCTGAGCTTTTCCGCCCGGCAGATGGTCGAACTCGCCAAGGCGCTCGCGCTCGAGGACCGGGTCGACCGGGATCTCGTCATCCTGCTAGACGAGCCGACCTCCGTGCTCGAAACGCAGGGTATCGAGGTTCTTTTCACACGCATTCGAAAGCTCAAGCAACGCGCGAGCTTCGTGTTCGTATCGCATCGCCTCGACGAAGTCCTGGCGATCAGCGACCGGGTCTACGTCATGCGGGACGGCGCCGTGGTGGCCAGCGAAGCCGCGGCCGACACGAGCGTTCCCGAACTGCACCAACTCATGGTCGGCCGCGAACTGCACACGGAATATTACCACGAGTCGCTGCAAGCGCCGTCATCGTCGGACATCGTCCTTCAGGCGGAAGGTCTGGGTGCGTGGGGCCATTATTCCGACGTGAGCTTCCGCCTGCACCGGGGAGAGGTGCTCGGCATCGCTGGTGTCGTGGGCTCCGGGCGCGAGGAGCTCGTGCGGACCCTTTTCGGATTTCGCCCCCAAACGTCCGGCACTCTCCGCGTGAACGGACAGCGGGTCCGCTTCCAAACCCCCGCGGCCGCCGTGGCCCAGGGCATTGGTTATGTCCCTCGGGAAAGGCGGATCGAGGGTCTCGTGATGTACATGTCCATCGCGACAAACCTCACCCTGGCGAACCTCGGGTCGATCCTCCGGCACGGCCTGATCGATCGCCGTGCCGAGGGCGCGCTGGCCGATTCCTGGATCCGAAATCTAACCATTCGGGCGGCGGGTCGGGACGCGCTCTGCCTGTCGCTGTCCGGCGGCAACCAGCAGAAGGTCGTCTTAGCGAAGTGGCTGGTGGCCAAATCCCGCATCCTTATCCTTGACCATCCGACCCGCGGCCTCGACGTCGGCGCCAAGGCCGAAGTCTACCGTCTGGTGCGGGAACTCGGTCGAGACGGCGTCGCGGTGATCCTGGCCGCGGACACGCTCGAGGAGCTGATCGGCATGAGCCATTCGATCTTGGTGATGCGTGACGGGGGCGTCACGGCCCGGGTCGACTCGCTGCCGGGGGCCAAACCCGCGCAGCTCGAACTGATCGGACACATGGTCTGATGAAAGACACCATGGCCCTCTCGGCGAGCAAGGCGCGTGCGGCGGCGCCAAGCCTTTTTCTGGTCGTTCTGGTCGTCGGCATCTGTCTCAGGGTGCCGGAGTTCGCCTCCGCACGCAGCGTCCTTGCCGTGCTGTCCGACGCGGCGCCCCTCGCGATCCTCGCCGGCGGCCTGACCTTCGTCATCGTGATCGGCGCCATCGATCTCAGCGTGCAATCCGTCGCCTCGCTCAGCAGCGTGATCGCGGCGCTCCTTGTCCCCCGCATCGGCTATCTGGGGTTCCTCGTCGCCATCGGGGGCGGGCTCGCGGCGGGACTGTTCAGCGGCTTGGCCTACGTCAAGTTGCGGGTGCCGTCCTTCATCGCGACCCTGGCGTCCAGCGGGGTCGTGACCGGTGTCGCGCTCTACGTTTCCAACGCGGCCACGATCACGATCGATGAAGCGGACCGGGCTTACTTTGCTTGGATCAATGGCACGGTTTTCGGTGTGCCAGGATACATCATCGTTGCGGCATGCACCCTCGCCATCTGCGCGGTCGTGCAAAACTACACGCGTTTCGGACGTTACAGTCTGGCGATCGGCAGCGGTGAGGCGGCCGCCTGGGCGGCGGGCATCCAGGTGGCGCGCCAGAAAATCCTGGCGTTGGTGGTTTCGGGTCTCCTGGCCGCGCTGGTGGGCATCGTGCTCGCGGGCCGGCAGCTCAGCGGCTCCCCCACGCTGGCCAACGAGCTCTTGTTGCCCAGCATCGCCGCCGTGCTCGTCGGCGGAACCGCCATCACGGGCGGGGTCGGGGGCGTCGGACGAACGCTCGTAGGCGCGATGATCGTGTCAGTGATCCGCATCGGCATGACCTTCCTCGGCGTCAACATCTTCGCGCAACAGATCGTCTTCGGCGTCTTCCTCATTCTGGCTGTCAGTCTGACGATCGATCAGGCCAAGCTGCCCTTCGTCAAATGAACGTTCGGTAGTGACGTCCCACGTCACCAAGAAAGGAATCAAACATGAGGTTGTGTTCTGTGACTTCGATCCTGAAGTACTATCCGCTGCCGGAGGCGCTGTCCGTGATCGCCGAGGCCGGGTACGAGGGCGTCGAGCTGTGGGGCGGGCTGCCGCACGCCTTCACGGACGACTTCTACGAGGACGGCAGGCTCGATCGAACAATCGTTGCCTCCTGTCGGACGCTGCTCGCGGAAAGCGGGCTCGCCCCGGTCTGCTTCCTGCCCGAGCAGTGCATCTACCCCGTCAACTTCCTCGTCGATGCGGCGCCGCCTTTCGACGCCGCCAAGCTTCGCGAGCGCAGTCTTGCCTATTTCGAGCGCGCGATCGACCTCACGGGCGAACTCGGCTTCAGCCGCATGCTCGTCACCACGCCGTTCTGGGGTTGGACCAATGCAGGGGGCACGTGGAACCATGGCGACAAGGCCCTGCCGCGCGTGATCGACGCCTTCGGTCGTCTCACCCGTCGAGCCGAAAAAAGTAATGTGACACTGGTCCTCGAACCCTTGTCGTTCCTGGAGACCACGGCGGTTGAGACGCTGGACGACGTCATCGAGGTCGTGAACGGCGTTGCTTCTGAGAGCTTGGTCGTCATGCTCGACACGGGCCACGTCAACGTGACGGCGCGCGCTCTCGGACTCGACCCGACAACCTACTGGCGCGAGCACGTCGAGAAACTCGGACCCCGCCTTCAGCATCTCCACCTCGACGACAATATGGGCGATCTTGATGCCCATCTCGTTCCCGGGGATGGCAATTTCGATTTCCGAGCCGCCTTTTCGGCTCTCAAAACTGCCGGCTACGATGGATGGCTTTCCGCTGAGATCGGCATTTTCGGCGCCAACCCCATCCCTCCCGCGCCGAAGGACATCCTTCGCAGGACGCACGCGTCCGTGTCGCGGCTGTGGGACGAGGCATAAGCAGCGATAACAGATCGGACCAAGCCCATGACCGCCCTCTCAGACTCGACTTTGCATCGGCTCAATCCCGAGGTTGCCGTGCCCCGCTACGACCGAAGGGCGTTGAGGGCGGGCATCGTCCATATCGGCGTCGGCAACTTCCATCGGACCCAGGAGGCCCTCTACATCGACGCGTGCCTGCATCGGCCAGGGCAAGAAGATTGGGGCATATGCGGCGTCGGTCTCACCGATGGTCCCGCGGCGCGGGCCAAAGCCGCAGCCTACAACGCCCAGGACGGCCTCTATACGGTGACCGAATTCGCGCCCGACGGGAACGCCCGCGTCCGGGTGATCGGCGCCATGATCGACTACCTGCACGCGCCGGCGGATCCAGAAGCCGTGCTGACTTGCTTGGCGCATCCCGACACGAAGATCGTGACGCTGACCATCACGGAAGGCGGCTACAACATCAGTGAGACCACCGGGGCGTTCAGGCTCGACACGCCGGCCGTTGCCCACGACCTCGCTGGCGAGACACCCCGCACGGCCTTCGGCTTCGTCGTGGAAGGGATGGCGCGCCGGCGCGCCGCGGGCCTCCCCGCCTTCACGGTCGCATCCTGCGACAACCTGCGGGGTAACGGCGACACCGCCCGGCACGCGTTCGTGTCTTTCGCCCGGGCGCGGGACCCCGGCCTCGCGGACTGGATCGACGCCGAGGCCGATTTCCCCAACAGCATGGTGGATCGTATCGCCCCTCAGGTGACGGAAGCCGACCGGGTAAAACTCAATGCCCGCAGCGGCGTCGACGACCGCCTGCCCGCCATGGCCGAGACCTTCAATCAGTGGGTCGTTGAGGACCGGTTCCGGCAGGGCCGCCCGGACCTCGACGCCGTCGGGGTCGAGTTCCGCGACGACGTCGCGGCTTTCGTGGCCGTCAAGGGCCGGATGATCAACGCGTCCCACATGCACCTGGCGTATCCGTCCGTCCTGGCCGGGGAACGGATCGTCCACGAAGGGATGCGCGACCCGCGAATCGTGCAGTTGATCACGACGTTTCTCGACCGGGACGTCGTTCCCTACATCCAGCCGCCGCCGGGTGTGTCGCTCACAGGCTATAGAACCATGATTGTCGAGCGCTTTTCCAATCCGGCGATCGGCGACCAGCTTCTGCGCGTGGCGGGCGACGGTGCGTCGAAACTGCCGATCTTCCATTCCAAGACGATTGCCACGCTAGTGGCGGCCGGCGCCGATCTGCGTCGCGAAGCTTTTTTGCTGGCCTGTTTCGCCCGCTACCTGCTCGGACGTGACGACAAAGGCGCTGTTTTCGAGGTGTTCGAACCCGTTTTGAGCGCGGACGACTGGCAGAAGATCCGCGCCGAGCCGGCCGGGGTGCTTCGCGCGGCGCCGTTCGCCGCGCTCAGGCTGGCCGAGCACGCGCCGTTCAGGCAGGCCTTCGACGGCTTCAGCGCCACCCTCGAGCGGGACGGCGCTTCGAAAGCCCTGGACGAAGTTCTCACTGGCCATCAATGCTGAAAGGTCACTTATGAGAACGACGGTTGAAGAAGCAAAGCCGGCGCCGCTACATAGACCGTCGAGATTTGCGTAGCCTCGTTCCTCGATTGACAAAGTTACAGGTCCCGAGCGACCAGGCAGCATCTTGCCAGCCCCGTCGACATTCGAAGCGTTCTTCACGGAGCCCCAGCCCATGACCCTGGATCAAGTCGTCTCGGTGTTCAGCCCGTTCCTGTTCAAGGGGAGCACGATCCTCGTCTCTGGTGCCACGAGCGGGATTGGGCTCGAGCTCGCGCGCGGCTTCGCCCGACTGGGCGGGGCCACCTTTGCGACGGGGAGTTCCCGAGAGAAGATCGCGCAGGCCAAGGCGGATAGCGCGAACGACGGCGTGACCTTCGACTACCTCGACGTGCGGGACAGCGCCGCCATCCAGGCGTTCGCGGCCTCGATGCCGAGCCTGGACGTGTTGGTCAATGCGGCCGGCATCGGTAGGGGAATGGCGGAGTTCCAGGAGGATGTCTTTCTGGACGTCCTCGATGTGAACCTGAACAGCATCATGCGGCTGTCCTCTGCATATCGCGACAAGCTGGCGATCACCAAGGGTAGCATCATCAACATCGCCTCCATGCTGAGCTATCTCGTCGAGCCGGAGGTGCCGGCCTACACGGCCAGCAAGACGGGGGTCGTCGGGCTGACGCGCGCTCTGGCGCATGCCTATGGACCGCAAGGGATCAGAGTGAATGCGATCGCGCCCGGCTACCATAAGACCGCCATGACGCAACCGCTGTGGAGCCAGCCCAAGAGCCACGACCTGATCGCCGATCATTCGGCCTTGAAGCGATGGGGTACGACCGAGGATCTTGTGGGATCGGCCGTGTTCCTGGCAAGCCCGGCGGCGGCCTTCGTGACGGGTACGACCCTCCCGGTCGACGGCGGCTATGTGGTCGGCAACACGATCCGGTGAGCCACGGCAGCCTGAACCCTCGTGCATGGGAGCGCGCGATGAATGTCGTTCACACCTCCGATCCGTCCGGAGTCGATGCGCCGGCCTTACTTGTAGCGGACGCCGGGGAGGGGATCGCGGTGGCGATGGCAGGGCTACGACAGGCGGGGAAGCGCTTCGGCGGCACGGTCGCGCTGAACGACGTCACCTTCGACCTGCGGTCTAGCGAGGTGTTGGCGCTCCTGGGCGAGAACGGTGCCGGCAAGAGCACCTGCGTCAAGCTGCTGGCGGGCGTCTACCGGCCGGACACCGGCACCGTGATGCTGGACGGGGTGGTGGTGGACGCCTGGTCACCCGCCGAGGCGCAGCGGCGCGGCGTTGCCGTCATGCACCAGCATCCGGGGCTGTTCGGCGACCTCACCGTCTACGAGAACATCTTCATCGGGCACATGCCGCGCGACCGGCTGGGCGGCGTCGACGACGCGCGCATGCGGGAGGACGCCCGCGCCTTGCTCAAGACGGTCGGGCTCACCTGCGGTCCCGATGAGGTGCTGCGTGGACTGCGCACATCCGAGCAGCAGCTGGTGGAGATCGCCAGGGCTCTCTCCACGAAGGCGCGTGTGCTGATCATGGACGAGCCCACGGCAGCGCTCTCCCAGCGGGAAGTCGAGCAGCTGTTCGCTGTCGTGGCAGAGCTTCGCACGCGGGGCGTCGCCATGATGTTCGTCGGGCACCGGATGGAGGAGATCTACCGCATCGCCGACCGGATCGCCGTGTTGCGCGACGGCCGCCTGATCTCGGTCGAGCCGGTTGCGGAGCTGGACCGCGACCGCGCCGTGCAACTAATGATCGGGCGCCCGTTGAGCGCCATCTATCCGGCCTGGCAATCCCGGCCCGGTCGCGAGGTCCTAGCCGTCGAGGGGTTGGGCCGCGAGGACACCTTCACGGACGTATCCTTCTCGGTGCGGGCCGGCGAGGTGCTCGGCTTTGGTGGCCTTGTCGGCAGCGGCCGCACCGAGATTGCCCGCGTGCTCTTCGGAATCGACCGTCCAACTGAAGGACGCGTGATGATCGACGGCCAGCCCGTCACCTTCTCGGACCCGGCGCAGGCCATGGCGGCAGGGATCGCCTATGTGTCCGAGGACCGGCTCGGCCAGAGCCTGGTGCTCGACTTCCCGATCCTGGCGAACGCCTCGCTGCCGGTGGTCGGCAAGGCCACGATGGCGGGCCTGGTGATGCGCCGTCGCGAACAGGCGCTCGTGGAGCCCCAGTTGCGGCGCCTCCGGCTCAAGTTCCGCAATTTCGACCAGCCGGTCAAAACCCTGTCGGGCGGAAACCAGCAGAAGGTCGTGCTGTCCAAGTGGCTCGCCACCAACCCACGCGTGCTGATCCTCGACGAGCCGACGCAGGGCATCGACGTCCAGAGCAAGGCCGAGGTGCACGCGATGATCGCCGAGCTCGCTCAGCAGGGGCTGGCCGTGATCCTCATCTCGTCCGAATTGCCGGAGCTGATCGGCCTCTGCGACCGCATGATCGTGCTGCGCGAAGGCCGGGTCACAGCCCGGTTCACGCGCGACGACGTCGATCCGGAGCGGGTGATCCGGGCCGCGACGGATGCTGACCGGGTCAGCGCGGAGCGGTCCCCGCGCGGCCGCCCGGCCGTCGTGCTCCCGGCGAACGGATCTGCGCCGTCGCGGTCCTTGCCCCTTCGCGACCCGGCCGGCTCGCTATGGCGCCGCGTCGTCGGCCGCCGCGAAGTCGGGCTCGCCTGCGTGATCGCGCTCGTGATCCTGCCCGTGATGCTGCTCAATCCGCGCATGCTCAGCGGCCAGAATCTCACGGCCATCGCGCTCGACGCGGCGCTGTTGATGATCGTCGCCGGCGCCCAGATGCTGGTGCTGCTCACCCGAAACATCGACCTGTCCGTCGCCTCCGTGATCGGGCTGGCGGCCTATGGATCGGCCAGCTTCATGCGCGGCCACCCAGATGCCTCGGTGCTGGCTGGCGTCGGGGTCGCCTGTGCGATCGGGCTCGGCTGTGGCGCGCTGAACGGGGCCGTGGTCGCCCTCGGGCGCGTTCCCGCCATCGTGGTCACCCTCGGGACCCTGGCGGTGTTCAGGGGCATCGACAGCCTGTGGGCCGGGGGCAAGCAGGTCAGCGCCGATCAGGTACCGCAAGCCTGGCTGGACATGACGGGCCTTAAGGTGGCCGGCATCCCGGCCATCGTGGTCATCGCTCTCGCGACCCTGTTCTTGATCGCCCAGGCGCTGCGCCGCTTGTCGGCCGGACGCGAACTCTTTGCCGTCGGCTCCAACCCCGAAGGGGCCTCGCTGATCGGCATTCCGACCACGGCGCTGGTGCTGGGCGCGTTCGTAGTGGCGGGCCTGCTGGCCGGCTTCGACGGCGCCCTCTGGGCCTCGCGCTACGCCACCATTGACGCGCGCGTCGCGGTCGGGTTCGAACTCACCGTCATCGCCTCCGTGGTGGTGGGCGGCGTGGCGATCCGGGGTGGCGCCGGCACGGTGCTGGGGGTCGCCTTCGGGTGTCTGACGTTGCTGGTCATCCAGAACGGATTGACGCTGGTCCGGGTCGACCCGCTGTGGCTGCAGGGCGTGTATGGCGTCGTCATCCTGCTGGCCGTGGGCGTGGATACCCTGGTGGCGCGGCAGACCGGGCACCGGGGAGGGCGGCCATGAACCCCGGCTTCATCGAGCGCTTCGGGACCTGGGAGAACTTCCTGGCCGCGTTGACGGCCACCTTCCTGGCCTATGCGGTCCTGTGCGTCCCGGGCTTTGCGACCGTGTTCAACGTCTCGCAAGCGATCGCGGGCGCGTCCGAGCGGGTCCTGATCGTGCTTCCCATGGTGTTGCTGATCATCGCACGGGAGATCGACCTGTCGGTCGCCAGCATCCTGGCCTTGTCGAGCGTCATTTTCGGCGTCCTCGTCCAAGGGGGTGTGCCGCTCAGCCTGGCCGTGGTGCTGGTGCTGGCGTTTGGGGCGCTGGCCGGCGCCTTCAACGGCGGCCTGGTCACGCGTCTCGGCTTGCCATCCCTGGTCGTCACGCTGGGCACCATGGCGATGTTCCGGGGCATCGGCTACATCGTGCTAGGCTCGGGTTCGGTGAACGAATTTCCGGAAGCGTTCACCGATTTCGGCATCAACACGATCGGCGACACGCCGCTCCCGTGGACCATAGCGCCGTTCCTGATCCTCGCGCCGCTTTTTGCGATCGCGCTGGAGCGCACCGCCGTGGGTCGGCGCATTTACGCCATCGGCGGCAATCCGGATGTGGCGCGCTATGCCGGCGTGTATGTCGACCGCATCCGGCTCGGTCTATTCGTGGCGAGCGGCGTCGTCTCGGCCCTGGCCAGCATCGTGTTTACGGCCCGCCTCGCTAATTCCCGCGCCGACAATGCGGTCGGCATGGAACTCGACGTCATCACCATCGCGCTGCTCGGGGGCGTGAGCGTCTTCGGCGGCCGCGGCAGGATGGTCGGGGTGTTCTGCGCCCTGATCCTGATCGCCACCCTCCGCAACGTGCTCGGCCTGCTGCAGGTCGGCGGCGACGCCCAGGGCACCATTACGGGACTGCTCCTGATCCTCTCGCTTTTGGCGAGCAGCACGGCCCAGCGCCTTTACGCGGCCTACCTGTCCTTCGCCAAACCCCCGCATTCCGCTGGCTCGAGTCCGGGCGGCCAGCCGGTCTCCGTCAAAAATGCCCCGGACTCCCGGATGTAACGCCACAAGGACCAACGACATGAAGCGGCGAACGAGAACATTGAAGACCAGCGTCCTGGCGCTCGGAACCGTTGCCCTGATCGCCTCGCACGCCTGGGCGGCCGAGAATTGCGCCAAGGCCGCGGTGACAGTCGGCTTCATTCCGAAGCTGGATACGGACCCCTATTTCCAGGTCGCCAAGCAAGGCGCCGAGGAGGCGCAGGGCGAGATCGGCGGCAAGGTCGTGCAGCAGGCCCCCTCCCAGGTCACCGCCGAGGCGCAGATCGAGTTCATCAACAGCCTCGTGTCCCAGAAGGTTGACGTCATCGCCATTGCGGGCAACGACATCAACGCCGTGGCGCCCGCCCTCAAGCGGGCCGGCCAGCAGGGCATCAAGGTGGTTTCCTACGATTCTGATGTCGCGGCTTCCGCGCGCGGGCTCTTCTTCAACCAGGCCAAGAGCGACAGTCTCGCCGAGATGATGCTCGAGAGCATGGGCCAGATGATCGGCTACGAGGGCGAGTTCGCCATCCTGTCGGGCGTTCCCACGTCGACCAACCAGAACAGCTGGGTCGCCTACATGAAGGCCAAGCTGACAGAGCCGAAATTCGCCAAGATGAAGCTCGTCCAGGTCGCCTACGGCCAGGAAAGCGAGCAGGTCAACCAGCAGCAGGCGCTGGCGCTCGTCCAGGCCTTTCCCGATCTCAAGGGCATCATCATCCCGGCCGGCATCGGACTACCGGCCGCGGCCCGCGCCCTCGAGCAGGCGGGCAGCCTCGGCAAAATTAAGCTGACCGGGTTGGCCCCGGCTACGCTGATCAAGAAGTACATCCAGAACGGCTCCGTCCAGGACATCTGGTGGAACGTCAAGGATCTCGGCTATCTGACCTATTACGGCGCCCAGGCCTACGCGCAGTGCAAGATGACCGGCAAGGAAGGCGAGACGTTCAAGGCCGGACGGCTGGGCGAGTACAAGGTCGGCCCCAAGGGCGAGGTGGTTCTCGGGCCGGCTCAGATCGTCACGCCGGCCAACCTTGAAGAATTCAAGTTCTAGGCGATCCGGACTCGGGTGCGCTGGTGGCCGTAGTCCACGAGCGCACCTCGTCAGCACCATCAACGACGGCGAGAGCTTGAGACCATCAGGCCCGCAAAGCACATGCACGGGAGGAATCATGACTGAAACACGTATTCACGGTCGAGGTCTTGCCGGGACGTCCGCACTCGCCATTGCGACGCTCGCCTTGGCGACCCTCGCAGCCCCGTCGGCGATGGCAGCCGACGTCCCTTTCAGGATCGGCATCATCGAGCAGCAGCTCGCCAACCCGTTCTTCGGCAAGCTCGAGCAAGCCGCGGTGGCCACAGCCAAGGAGCATGGCCTCGACACCATGGCGGCCGAGTCTTCGGTCGCCGGCGATTCGGCGACCCAAGTCAACGCCGTCGAGAACATGATCAACCGGGGCGTGAAAGGCATCGTCGTCGATCCCGCCAGCGCCTTCGCCCTGGTGGACGCCGTGAAGAAGGCCCGGGCAGCCGGCATCGTCGTGGTAACGACCAACACCTCGCTGGAACCCGCGACCGCGGCCGACGCGTCCTATGAGACCAACAACCTGGCCGGTGGCGAACTGATCGGCCGTTGGGCCAAGGCGCGGCTCGGATCGGGCAAGCCCCGCATCGCGCTCCTCGACTACGACCTGTCCGACAAGACCGCCAAGGCCCGGCACGACGGTTTCCTGAAGGGCTTCGGCATCGCCGAGGGCGCCTCGGAGATCGCCGGGACGGCTCTCACGCAGGCCAATGTCGAGACCGGGCAGTCCGCGATGGAGAACCTGCTGTCGGCGCATCCGGACATCAACGTCCTCTACACGATCAACGAGCCCGCCGCGCAAGGGGCCTATCTGCCGATCAAGAAATCCAAGCGCGACGTCATCGTCACCTCCATCGACGGCAGTTGCTCGGGCGTGCGGAGTGTGGCGGACGGCACCATCGGGGCGACCGTCATGCAGTTCCCCTCCAACATGGGGAAAATGGCCGTGGAGGCGATCGTCAAGGCTGTGGGTGGCGGCGAGAAGCCGAACGGTGTCATCAACTCGGGAACCGTGCTGATCACCGACCATCCCGTCGACGGCATCGACTCCAAGGACTCGAAATGGGGGTTGGCGAACTGCTGGGGTGAATGATGGCTGATGTCGCCGAGCCGGGTCGGAACGATGCCGGTGACACCGAGCGCCAGAGCAGAGGGCCGGCGAGCAGCGCCGACCCGATCTCCCTGCGCGCCCTCGTCAGTGGGCTGCTGGCCTATCCGATCACTGGGCCGCTCTTCGCCCTGATCGTCGTCACGGTCGTGTTTTCGACCGGCACGTCGACCTTCCTGAACCGGGGAAACGTGTCGCTGATCGTGCAGCAATCCGTGGTGATCGGCACGCTGGCGCTGGGGCAGACGCTCGTGGTCCTCGTGTCGGGCATCGATCTCGCCAACGGCGCCATCATGGTGCTCGGGACCGTGGTGGCAGGCAGCGTCGCCCTCCATGGCAACGCGATCACCGGCATGGCGCTCGGCCTCCTGGTCTGCGTCGCGGTGGCATCGGTCAACGGCCTCGTCGTCACCCGGCTCAAGCTGCCGCCCTTCATCGCGACGCTCGGCCTCTTCACGATCGTCACGGCGGGCGCCCGGCTCTATACGCAATCGCGCAGCTATCCCGTGTCGTCGGATGCGCTCACGTGGCTCGGAACGGGCCCGACCGACGGTGTTGCGACCGTGACCTATGGCAGCCTGCTTTGGGTGCTGCTGACCCTGCTTCTCGGCTACGCCCTTACCCAGACCGCCTGGGGCGTGCGGGTCTACGCGATCGGCAATTCGCCCACCGCCGCGCGGCTCAACGGCATCAATGTCCGGCGGGTGGTGTTCAGCGTCTACACGCTGGCTGGTGTGTTCTATGCCTTCGCGGCATGGCAGGCGCTCGGCCGGACCCCGATCGCGGATCCGAGCGGCTACCAGACCGCCAACCTAGACAGCATCACGGCCGTGGTGATCGGCGGCACCAGCCTGTTCGGCGGCCGTGGCGGCGTCGCGGGGACCTTCGTCGGGGCTCTCATCGTCGTCGTCCTCAAGAACGGACTGACACAAGCCGGCATCGATTCGCTCTACCAGCAGATCGCGACCGGCGTTCTCGTGATCGTGGCCGTTGCGGCAGACCAGGTTCTCGGGCGGGGACAGCGGGCATGACCGACGCCGCCTCGTCGTCTGCGCTCGCCCTGCAGGCGATCGGCCTCACCAAGCGCTACGGCCACATCGTCGCCCTCGACGGGGCGGATTTCGAACTCGCCCGCGGCGAGATCCTGGCCGTGGTGGGCGACAACGGGGCCGGCAAGTCGACCCTGATCAAGGCCCTGACCGGTGCCGTCATTCCCGATGCCGGCGAAGTCGTCCTAAGCGGCGGCGCAGTGAATTTCCGGAGCCCGCTAGACGCACGCCTGGCCGGCATCGAAACCGTCTACCAGGAACTCGCGGTCGCGACGGAACTCGACATCACGCAGAACCTGTTCCTGGGCCGGGAGCTCCGCAAGCCGGGCCTCGCCGGAACGCTCTTCCGGCAACTCGACAAGGCCCGCATGCGCCGGCAGGCATCCGAGCAGATGAGCAGGCTTGGAATCCGGATCCAGTCCATCCGCCAGAAGGTCGAGACCCTGTCGGGCGGTCAGCGGCAGGCGGTCGCGGTGGCCCGCGCGGCGGCCTGGGGGCGCAAGGTAATTATTCTCGACGAGCCCACCGCCGCGCTCGGCGTGCGCGAGACGCACCAGGTGCTCGACCTTATCGCCCGGGTACGGCAGCAGGGGCTTTCGGTCGTGCTGATCAGCCACAGCATGCCCGAGGTCTTTGCGATCGCCAACCGCATCCACATCCATCGCCTGGGTCGGCGCGCCACGATCGTATCCACGAAGGCCGTATCGATGAACGATGTGGTCGCGGTCATGACCGGCGCGCTCGGGGTGGATGCGGTGCCCTCGGCCGTCATCGTCGGCCCGGGCAGAACCGCGGCCGCGGCCTGAGCCTGTTCGAGGAGGAGCAGCAATGTCGATCATGGACAAATTCTCGATGCGCGGCAAAGCCGCCGTCGTCACCGGCGGCAACCGCGGCATCGGCCGCGCCATCGCGATCGGGCTTGCGGAGGCGGGCGCCGATATCGCGATCGCAGCGCGGGACGAGACCAAAAGCCAAGCGGTGCTAGAGGAGCTTCGCGCGACGGGGGTCCGCGCCATCGCAGTTCGCACGGATGTCGCGGACCGGGCCGATCTCGAAGCGATGCTGGCGACCGTCACGCGGGACCTCGGCCCGGTCGACGTCCTGGTCAACAATGCCGGGATCGGGTTTCACGCCAACGCCCTGACACTGAGCGACGACCAATGGCACCGCCTGTTCGCCACCAATCTCGACGCCGTGTGGAAGGCCAGCCAGGTGGTCGGCAATGCCATGGTGGCGCGGGGCCGTGGCTCCATCATCAATATCGGCTCGATCTCGGGCCTGATCATCAACCGCCCGCAATGGCACGCGCCCTACGGCATCTCGAAAGCGGCCGTGCACCACCTGACCAAATCCCTTGCGGCCGAATGGGCCACGAAGGGCGTTCGGGTGAATGCCATCGCGCCCGGCTACGTGGAAACCGAGATCGCCGAAACCGAATACGAGGATTATCGCCATTACTGGCGCGACGAAGTGCCGATGCAGCGCTACGCGACGCCGGAGGAGATCGCGCCCATCGCGCTTCTGCTCGCGAGCGACGCGTCCTCGTTCGTGACCGGTTCCGTCATCGTGGTCGATGGCGGCTATACGCTGTGGTAGCGGCTGGCGCTCGGCATCGATGCGGCGGATCTTGCGACATTTCACGGGTTGACGCGCGGGGCGGGACGCTAGACGTCCGCTTGTCGGCAATCCAACCCGCCTCAGGAACGACAAGGATGGGCGCTCAGCTGAAGGTCCGCTGTCCGCAGCGCCACAGCTCTCGCCCATGGCGCGTGAAGGCCATACCATAGCGAAACCATCAATGTCGCAGGGAAGGTTCACGATGCTGCGCACCGCCTTCGCCGCCGCCCTCGGAAGCAATTAGGTTGGTTCACGGACGGGTTCGCGCCCTGTAGCGTCCTGATAGCGTCGCAGGATCAGGTCGACATAGAGGGGGTCGAGTTCGACGCCGTGACAAACCCGGCCGGCTGTTTCCGCCGCGATCAGGGTTGAGCCAGAGCCTAGGAACGGGTCGAGAACGATCTCGCCGCGATGCGTCAGGTCGAGGAGCGCGTCGTGGAGCATCGCGGTCGGCTTGACGGTCGGATGGGAGCGCAGGCCCTGGCGCGCGTCCGAGCCGATCGACGAGGCTCCTGGATAGGTCCAGACGTTCGACCGCCAGCGACCATGCCGGCCGAGCTCGACATTGTTGACGTGAGGGGCGTTGCCCTTCTTGAACATGGGAAGCAGTTCATGGCCGCTCCGGTAGAGGCTTCCCATCCCGGCATTGGTCTTCGACCAGACAACGAGGTTCAGCGGAACGAGGCCGCGCTCTTCAACTGCCTGATGGATCGTCGGATAGCCGCGCCAGTCGATGAAGCTGGCGAGCACGCCGCCGTCGACAAGGTGGCGCTCCGCCGCATCGATCCAGGCCGCGTTGAAGGCGAGGTATTCGGTCCGGCTCATCTCGCCGCTCGCCATGGCGAACTCGCGGTGACCCGAGCCGGTCACATGTCCCCGGATCGGGACGTTGTAGGGAACATCGGTCAGCACCAGCCGGGTCTCCTCGCCCGCCATCAGCCGTTCCAGGAGACCCGCATCCCGCGCGTCCCCGCAGGCTATCCTGTGCGGCCCGAGGCGGAAGACGTCGCCGGGCCTGGCGATCGGTTCGCGCTCCGGGTCCGGCTCGAGCCGTCCCGTTTCGGTCGCCTCCGGCTCCTCATCGAGCGTGATCTGGTCGAGCTCGATTCCCGAGAAGCCGGCGATCTCGATCGGGGCCTCCTCGATGATCAGCTCGGTGATCTCGAGCTTCAGCTCGCCAAGATCCCACCGGCCCTTCTCGCCGAGCCGGTTGAGGGCGATCCTGAGGAGGCGCGCCTCAGCCGGGCTGAGATGATCGGCGATGACGCACGGGAGGCTTGTGAGGCCGGACTGCCGGGCCGCCTCGACCCGCACCCAGCCATCCAGAACCCGGTTCTCTCGATCGATCAGAACGGGCGCGCAGAAGCCGAGTGCCGCGATCGAGTTTGCGACCTCGCGCACGTGAGCAGGATCGGCCGGGCGCACGTTGCGGGCCGGCGGACGCAGGTCACCGATCGCCCGCTCGACCATGTCGAGGTGCGGCCGCAAATCGTTGCGCGGCCGCGGGGGTACGCCGTCGTGGGCGGCGGCCCGCGCCAGTGCCTCGCGGCGGCGGCGGCTTTTGCCGCGCAGGTCGTCAGCGCGATAAAGGGTCCGGCTGAACCCCATGCTGTCGGTCATGTCAGAAGAACCTCGTCGGGTGTAGGGGTCGGGGCGTACTGAACCGCCTCAGCATTTCTTCCGAGATCACCATGGGAGCGCGGGCCTGGTCGAAGTGGGTCAGTGCCTGGGTGGTCGAGTCGACCTGGTCGTCGTGGCGGGACCCCGGAAAGCCGATGAGTTCGGCCAGATAGTCGTCGAGCCACGGCGCCGTTTGCGGGAGGAGCACGCGGCCGCTCTCGAACGCGGCCGTGTGGGCGTGCAGGCGCATGATCTTGTCGGTCCCGGCCGGCGGGTCGACGCCTTTGATCGAGAGCAGGCCCTCGCGCCGCAACTCCTGGATCAGCTGCGTTCCCGAAGCCCGGTCCTCGATCAGGATCGTCCTCGGGCGGAACCGGGCGGCCTGATCGCGCACGGCACGCTTGAGGTCCGGGAATTCGAGTCGCTTGCGGAACACGTCCAGCAGGAGGCAGCGCCGGTCGTGGCGCAGCCCCCAGGTCGTGCAAACGCTGTAGTCGTTGAGTTCGCCGGCCTTGTTGGCCGTGTCCCAGCTTTGCACGATGGTGATGAAGGGCTTGGCGGCATCCTCGGGTGCGTAGCGCGACAGCCATGATCGCTTGACGAGATTGCCTTCGAGCGGAACGGGGCTCTGCTGGTACTGGCTGGCGAAGTTGTAGGGCCCGACGGCGCGGCGGACCTCGTCGAGGGCGGCGCGCGAGAACCGGGCCGGATGGAGCACCTCCCCAGCCTTGCGCTTGAAGATGCGCGGACCGAGCAGCGTGTCGAAGGCAATCCGCTCGTTCTCTTCGGCGATGGCCGGGAAGGAGAGGACGGTCCAGCTTCCCTTCTCGAGCAGGTGGCCGCAAAGATCGTCCATGTGGAGGCGCTGCATCACGACAATGATGCGGCCCGTCTCCTGGCTGTTGAGGCGGCTCAGCAAGCTATTGTCAAACCACGCGTTGACGGAGTTCCGGCGTGCGTCCGAGAGGGCTTCGTCGGGCTTGAGCGGATCATCGATGATGACGACGTCGGCGCCCCGCCCTGTCAGGACACCGCCGACCGAGGTGGCGAACCGATAGCCTTTCTGCACGGTTGCAAAGTCATGGAGGGCGTTGCGGCCGAGGCGGGTTGGGAAGACTGCCCGATACCAGTCGCTCGTCATCACTAGCCGGCAGTCTCGGGCGAGCGCGTCGGCGAGGTCCTGGCCGTAGCTCGCACACACGATCCCCAGGCTTGGATCCTGCCCGAGCATCCAGGCCGGCAGGGCGACCGAGGCGAGGATCGACTTCGTATGGCGCGGGGGCACATTGACGATCAGGCGGCGGATCGTGCCCTGCCGGCACTTTTCGAGCCGCGAGGCCAGCACCTCGAGATAGGGGTGCGGCTCGAACGCACTCTCCGGACGCAGGTCGTGGAAGACCCGCTGCGCGAAGGTCATGAAGTCGAGCCCGAGCAGCATCCTGTAGTCCTCGGCCGACAACACCGCTTGCGAGGTCCCTGCAGGCATTACGCGCCGCCCCCCTCGCGGTCTGGTTCGGGCGGATCGCCACGGTCCGGCGGGTCCTCCTCCAGCTCGGCCGCGGCCCGCAGCCGTCGGATCAGGTCGGCCTTGACGAACGCGTCGGCGGGTCGCGCCAGCGCCGCCGTCACCTCATCGAGCACCTCGGCCGCGATCGGGTCCTGGGCCAGCACCATCGCGAGATGCTTCGGATTGCCGGCCATCGCCTCGCTGACCAGGCGCTTCACGATTACGCTGCGTTTGCTCAACTTGCGGCGGCGGCCTTGCTCCTTGACCGGCACTCGTTCCTCGAGCTCCCGCTGGAGCAGCGCCTTGAAGGCCTGATCGCCGCGGGGACGCCCTTTCGGGTTGCCGGACCGTCCGGACCGAAACCGGCTGCCCGGAGGAGGCTTGCCGTAACCGATGGCGTAGCCCGGACCGCCGGGGGAACGACCGGACTCGTCCGGTATAGCCCTCCCCTCGCTGGGCTCTTCTTCGATCTGATATCGACTCTGTCCAGGACTATGGGACCGAGAGCCTGAATGCTGCATCGACGTGTTCTCCAGGGCCAATTCAAGGCCCCGAACACTGCTCGATTCCCGCAAACGGGTCCAAGATACAATTACCGGGGGGGTCGGGGACCGGCGTGGCCGAGGCCGCCAGAGGCTAGTGGACAGAATCTAACGCTTGGTGCCCTCGTTTGACGGAAGCGATGATTGCGTTGGGGTCCCTGGTCCAGGCAAACGGCTTTGATCTGAGATTATGCTCGGCGATGTAACGTTTGATGGCGCC
>JAABUH010000794.1_pt1 | contig 41317 bp, 47 predicted proteins | sample 5559121 | NCBI WGS metagenome assembly JAABUH01 (sample SAMN10711871, study PRJNA513364) | rock metagenome | isolation source: Antarctica rocks | place: Antarctica: Victoria Land, Battleship Promontory nord | collected 2015-12-28
TATACTACTAAATAACTAGCCCAAATATTGAAGTTCCCCAGCTGAATTTGATGGTTCAATGGTTGATGCAGGTGGGGGGTGTATTGGTTGGGGAGCGCGCGACCGTGACTTAATGCGGGGTACTGTAGTAGAATGGTTGCATAAGTAATGCCTGCTAGAACGACAGACAGAGTTTTGTGTTTTCTCCTGTCGCGGGTAGCCGCCGCCAAGAAAGCCGCCTCGCGCTAAACTTTCCTCTTCACTCGAAAGGGACTGACCTGGCTGACTGCCGTCTCAACTTCTTTGATGAGATGGCAGCGCAAGAATGGCACCAGTTTTTTGATGCTTGCGTCCGTAAACGAGTGCCGCTTGAAGAATTCCACATCCTCTTTAAAACATTCAACCTCAAGCATGTCGCGCTTCCCGGTACAAGTCTTGTCCATGTCTTACTCGACCAGGGACGCAAAGCATCCAGCCGACAGGCGGACCCTCGCATACCGCTTTACGTCCGAGAGATGCTGCGAATGCGACAGATTAGTACGTGTGATACTTTAGCTGCCATATTGCCCCTACCTGTGGAAAACAACTCCGATGTCAATGAGGCCCAAAGCGATCAAGCGGCGATAGACGCAGTTGAGTCGCCAAGTCCGCGCCTTGAAACCCTGGTCTTCCAGATGATGACCATTGAGGTATCGAATGGCCTCATCAAGACTCGAGAGGAGTTGCAAGCTGTACTTGAATCTCTGGTAAAGACAAAATTCAACAGTGTAAATTCCGACGCCGTGGGATATTTCATCTCTGGAGTGTTAAATACAACCATAGCTCACGACGTCCAAAATCTTGTCTTTTCGAAGAGTGTGTAAATAGTTTTCCTCGTTCACCGTGTAATACGTACTGATTCTTCTTGTTAGAACTTAGAAGCTCTTTGGCTCGTTTGCTTTCCTCTCTTATATCTCAAATCAGCCCAACAGACCCACAGCTTGCCAACACATTGGACTTCTGGCAGAAACAGTACTTTTTAATCGAAGATGCACCTGCAGGGCCTCTGGATCTACTGAACGCTGTTGACTTGGGCGCTTTATCATTTCAAGGAAGTGTTTTGGACAATCCTACAATCAACACTAGAGCTGGTCTCTATGTATATCTTAATGCTTTGGTGAGTAGCTATAGAGTCTTACTTTCAGCGTCCTTGGGTCAGGTTATTCATGACATGCGGCTGCTGATCTCATAAGCTTTACGCGCGACCTCTATTTGATGACCTTGTAGTTGTTGATTTTCTGAATATGCGATACAAGGTCAGGAAACGACGTAAAATCCTCCCCACAAGGTATTTCTAACAATAGCAGGGCGATGTTACCAACTTAGTCACAGATTTGATACTTGCTTCCTTCGACGTTCTTGCAAATGCAATGTATCGGAATGAGCCAGCTGAATCGGTTACCCTACTGCGGTCTTTTCTAGTCAACAAGTTGCCTGTTTTTCTGAACAATTATGCTGGCATGATTTTTCCACCTCTGAGCGTTCAGTATTGCATAGAACAAGCTTTGCTGCGGGTTGACCCTGCTGCTTTCCCTTCGTTTACGCAAATGTTTGACCTACTAGGAAAGAGCAGCATGCTCTCCGAAGCTCGGCAGGAATTTCTTTTCGCCTGCGCTCTGCATCAACTGATACCGGAGCAAAGCATAGAGCTTCTCCTAGGAGATGTTCCGATGCAGAGCTTACCTGCTTCTGGGAGATACAACAAAGACGATCTTGTCGTGCAGTGCCATGCTAGCCCTGGAAAGATCGAAGAGCTGATTGGGGAGCTTGAAAATATGGAAGGGAATGCTGGCGAGATTGCGAGTGCACTCATTGAAGTAAGTCGAGTTGCAGACCTTACGAGCTCGGATCTCATCTCTTGTTCAAAAGCCATGAGTATCAGACTTCTTATGTTGAACTCCTGCGCCCCAGGAGTTACGAATCTCTCGCCACAGCATTAAGCTAACACGGTGTGATCCAGATAATACAAACCCTTTGTCCTAACAACGATACAATGACACTGAAGAATACTCTGAATGTCTTATCACGCAAGCCGTCAACCCTAGACGTGATCCTCTTATTTACCCGCCCCAGTATGCTTTTGCAGCCTTTATACCACATTCTCGACAGTTGGCAGGATCATGAAGACCAGGGTTTGACATTCACCATTCTGGTTTGAGGCTGACTGACTTCCATAGGCGAGTATCAACCGGTTTATGACGAGTTTGGCAGCATCCTATTATTTATCTTGATTGTCAGACACCGCTTTGAACTGCAAGATTATGACCAAAGCAATGACCAGTCAGACTCTTTCGTCCGCAAGTACATGAAAAATGCCTGCGTCAGTCGGTCTCCCGAGAGTCTAACGGAGCATGAAAACAAGCTGCTTGGTGGCTGGATTCGAGGGCTTTTTGAGACTGAGGGAATTAGCGACGAGTTGATGTCAATGTGTAGTCCTAAAGAATTCCACTTGTTGGTGGCGACGCTATTTGACCAGAGTCTTAAGGCCTGTCAGGCAAAGTTCTTAGCCCTTGATACATTGAAGGGCGGCTTTGAATGTAGGTGAACCGGTCTCCCTGTCTCTTAGCCAATCGGCTCTCGGAACTGCTCTCCGACTTTCAACTTTCACAATCCGGAATCCGGTTGGGCAGTAATCTCATGTTGAAGGCTTGTTAATAATTCTCAGACCTTCTTGAACCATTCCTCCTCCCCTCCCTCATCGCTGGCCTCACCTGGTTCACCCACGACGTCTGGGAGACTACCGAAACCTCCACAAACATCAACATAATACTTCCCGCCCTCCAAACCCTACTCAAACCCCCTTCGATGTCGTCCGATTCCTCAGCAATGCACTCCGCCGTCCTTTCCATTGTCGCCAAACCCCTCGAAGATTCCTTGGGCCACGCTCAAAGGCAGCATCCACTGCGTGTAGATATTAATCCATTGCTTGAGACATTGAGATCGCATGCGAGTAAGGCAAGGCATGATGCTGCTACTTACACGGAGCTGGAGGGCTGGGCGGCAATGGCGGGTGGGGGTTTCAGCGCGGCTTTGAGGAATACCATTCAGAGTCTTGTATTATGGAGTAGTGCTGCGACGGATATGTCGCCACCACACTATACGCATCGCCAACTGGTGGATATAGTCCGAATAGTGGGCGCCAAAGCCGTCCTGCAAATGCTTATCGACGAGGTCATGACGCACTTCGAGGCCGGGACGTCTGACCTTGACATTGTGCTCGATATTATCGTCACCATGATCTCCGCCCCTCAGCACGACCAGCCTCTCTCCTCTTCATCTGTCATCACTGAGCACTTTAACTCCAAACGCCAGCTTACGCTCATCGATGCTCTCAACGCCGAGAACGCAGATGCCTTTGAGCTCTCCAAATCGAATCTCCCTCGCGCAAGCATGATTGTCCGCATACACCGCAGAGTCGAAGCACTCGTCGGCCGGGGGAGCAATGTCGCGAACGTTGTTGACGGCGGTAATGGGGGCATGGCGAATGCTGTTGTGCATAATGCCGAAGGAATGCCAACCGCGGATATTGATGATATTTTGGTCCATGCAGAGCAGGCGGATCAGCAGATGTCAGCCACACAGAACTTTTTGGCGGATACATCAGTGTCTTTCATGGGTGTAGGTGAGGGAATGGAAGTGATTTAGTATTTGACACCTGGCCATGTACCGACTTTTCGGACCATCAATACTTTCGTTTCGGTTGCGGCGTCTCTCTGCAACAACGGCTTTAAATTGTTGGGACAGTTTTGGACTATTTCCGTTCCATGTTTTAGTAGGCTTGGAGTCCGAGATTCAGCCTTTATCGTCTCATTCTTAAGACCTTTCCATCTTTATCTACCTTGAGTATCGTGGCGTTTTCGGAATGTTCCAAGGGCGACAGGATCGACTTCAAAGAACCAAGGGGCATAGAACATCCGTACCTTTCAAACCTCTTGTCAAGTAAAAAAACCTTTAAACGCCGAAAAGAAACTGCACCGAACTCTCAGACTCTCGAGATCAGTTTCGATACTACTGACCGACTCACTTTTCCTTACAGAAATAATACATCATACTTGACAGCGGCCGTGCACGAGAAAGATATCTGTCTACACAATAAAAGTACGGTTTCTTTTATAGAGAAGGTCTTGCTAATGTACTCGTGGGCTCTTCAGATCGTCGACTGCTCTCTTCAGAGCAATTTGACCTCGATGTATGTTGCCCTAATCTTCCGAAACCTGCTAGGGTCTTTCCGCCCGTACCTCGGTTCCCCGCGTTTCAAACGTTTTGGCATTTCCTCGAGCTTTGCTTCAACATCCACATCGGCGTGATTGTCTTCGCAGCCGTGAAAATGCTCGACTAACAAATCGCAAGACTTTGCCAATCTATCGCCACCATGGGTAAGTCACCAACCTCCCCAGCCTACGTCCTGGGCGTAGGCATGACCAAATTCATCAAACCCCGCGGCAAGGTCGACTACACAGAACTAGGCTTCGAAGCTGGCGTGAAAGCCCTCCTCGACGCCCAAATCAACTACGACGATGTCGACCAAGGTGTTGCCTGCTACTGCTACGGTGACAGTACCTGCGGGCAGAGGGTGTTCTACCAATTCGGGATGACGGGGATTCCCATCTACAATGTCAACAACAATTGCTCCACTGGATCGACAGGCCTACATATGGCGCGAAACGCGGTGGCACATGGAGTCGCTGACTGTGTCATGGTGGTGGGGTTTGAGAAGATGTTTGCTGGGAGCTTGCAGTCGTTCTTTCAAGATCGAGAGAATCCCACTGGTACAACAGGGGAGATGATGAAGGCGACGAGGGGGGTTACCAATGCTCCTGGCGCGGCGCAGTTGTTTGGAAACGCTGGCCGAGAGTATATGGAGAAGTCTGTTTGCCTCTCCGCCATCACACCCGTTCTAACAATCCACCAGGTACGGCGCAACCGCCAATGACTTTGCCGAAATCGCCCGCGTCAACCACGCCCACTCCGCCCAAAACCCCTATTCCCAGTTCCAAACTGTCTACACTCTCGACGAAATCCTCAAAGCACCCATGCTCCACGACCCACTCACCAAACTCCAATGCTGCCCCACCTCTGATGGTGGCGCTTCTGCCATTATCGTCTCTGAATCCTTCCTCAACGCCCGCCCCCACCTCCGCTCCCAAGCTATCCTCATCGCTGGCCAAACCCTCGCAACCGACAGCCCCAGCCTCTTCGACCGCTCAGCTATGAACCTCGTCGGCTTCGGCATGTCCCAACAAGCCGCCCGCTCCGCGCTCGCCGAAGCTGGCGTCCAAGCCAAAGACATCAAAGTGTGCGAACTGCACGACTGCTTCTCCGCAAACGAGCTCATCACGCTACACGCCTTGGGCTTATGCGAGCCCGGGAAAGCGCACGAGATGGTGCGCAACGGCGACATCACCTACGGCGGCCGCTGCGTCGTCAACCCCTCCGGCGGCCTCATCTCGAAAGGCCACCCCCTCGGCGCAAGCGGCATCGCGCAATGCGCCGAACTCGTCTGGCAGCTCCGCGGCTGGGCCAACAACCGGCTCGTGCCAGGCACCCGCTCCGCACTGCAGCATAACCTCGGCCTGGGCGGCGCGGTGGTATGCACGGTGTACAAGCGGGCAGATGGGGGCGCAAATGAGGTGGTGAGCAGTGAGGAGGTGGCGGGGAGGGCAGGGGGGTTGGGGTATAACCCTGCGGTCGAGGCGAAGGGGTTTACGCGGGCGCAGGTGGACAGGGTGAGGAGTCAGAAGGCGAGGAGCGAGTGGGCGTTGGGAGATGTGGGGAGGAAAGTCGAGGCGAGGTTTTAGGATGGGTAGGTGGGATACGGCGGCGGCGGTGGTGGTGGAGGCGATGTGAAAGAAGACATAGATCCAAGAGGGGTGGAAGAAACATGGTGCAAAAATAAAAAATAAAATTCACACAAACCCACCACAAACTCCACAATATCCATCCCCGCAATCCAACACAATTAATTAGAAAGCCCTCCACCTCGAGGCGTCCATTCTCGCGCGTTCGGTTACCGAAACCCCCCTTGGGTCTTTAGTGCTGAGAGGCCTTCCTGACGAAGTCAAGAGCGACGACGACGGCGGATGATGATGATGATGATGATGATGGAGGTTTCTACAAGAAGAAAGACGGACGGACGATGAAGGGGAAGGTTAGGGAAGGGGGGGGCGGAGGGGGTTTAGGCGGATGAGTATGGGGTTATACATAGGATACAGTACATACCAAAAACAGATATTGCACCAGTCTCTATCTTCCATCACCCCCCTCCCCCCACCCCTTCTTCTCTATTTCCCGCCTTCCTCCAGCCCAAACACCCTCGCTTCTTACCCTCCATATCTTTCCTCCACCTTCCAATATTCCCCCATTTTCCAGTCTCCCTCTCCTCCTCCTCATCCTTCCTTTATACGCCTGCGCCCCCCCATCTCACTTTTCACTTTTCCCTTACCCTTACCCCCAAACTCCTTTTTCTCAAATCGACCTTTCTCGTCTTCTCTCTTGGCTCATAAACCTTGCGTTGTTTGAAGGAATTGTGGGAGTGAGTGTTTCGATGATTGATGGTGGGAGTGGGTTCGGGTGTTGGAGGGTTGGAGGGTTGTGGACTGTGGACTGTGGACTGTGGACTGTGGGTTTAGTGAAGGGAGGGGTGAAGGAAGGGTTTTGGGTTAGAGGGGGGGGGGAGGATTACGCTATTACTGTACAATTCAGTCTCTATTTCCTGCCGCCTCCTATTCGTTTCGCCACTCCGATCGCCTTTCCACCCTTCCGTTTTCCTCCATTTCCTTCGTTCCCTTCTTCTTCTTCTTCTTCTCCTTCCCGCTTTTTAAATCTTTCCCCCCCCACCCTTACCCTTCCCCCCCCGCTTCCCAACAAGCTCCCTGATTTTCGCGTCCTGGCTGGTGTTTCATAATGATGAGGCGTGTGAGGCTTTGATGATTTTGGGTATTGCGTTGCGGGTTGCGAGTTGCGGACTCTGGGTTTGGGGAAGGGAGGGGTGAGAATTGGTGGGAAGGGGGAGGGGAAAGGGGAAGGTGGGTTGAATAAAAGACAAGATTTGCACAGCCATTAGATGTTACTGGTCGAGCAAAGCTGTCTATATTTCTTTTTTCAGTCATTCACATATGTCTAAAACCTCCATATTCACATATCTCGTTCCTTCCTACGGGTAGCTCACTTCAGCTCCGGCGTATCCCCAAACAAGCTCTTCGCCATCATCTCGGGATACCTCTCGCCATGCACCTCCGCCCCCTCCACCGCCCTCCGAATCTCCTTCTTCTCTTCCTCCGTCAGCTTCACCTTCAGCGCCCCCATATTCTCCTCCAGATACTTAACCTTCTTCGTCCCCGGAATCGGAATGACGTCTTCCCCTTGCGCCAGCAGCCACGCCAGCGTTAACTGTCCCTTTGTGCACCCCTTCTTGTCCGCAATCGCGCCCAGCTGGTCCACGAGCTCGAGGTTCTTCTTAAAGTTCTCGCCTTGGAATCTTGGCGCTCCGAGTCTCCAATCGCCCTCTTCGAAGTCATCGGGGCTTTTGATCTGGCCCGTTACGAAGCCGCGGCCTAGGGGGGAGTATGCGACGGTTGCGACGCCGAGGTCGCGGCAGGTTTGCAGGAGGCCGATTTCGGGGTTTTCAATGTCGATGGTGAAAGGGGAGTATTCGATTTGGACGGCGGCGATGTGGTGGACTTTGCAAGCGCGACGGAGGGTGGCGGAGGAGACTTCCGAGAGGCCGAGATATTTGATTTTACCTGCTCTGTTGATGATCACGCTCGTAAGTGGATGTTCACAGACTAATTGATCTGGAAGATGTCTTAGCGTACTTCTTCAACTCCGCCATAGCCTCGACGGTCTTCTCAATCGGCGTCTTTCCGTCGACGCGATGGCAGTAGTATAGATCGATGCAATCAACTCCCAACCTCTTCAGACTCGTCTCGCAAGCCTCTTTGACATACTCCGGGTCACTTCTAACCTCTACCGTCCCATCCGACTTTATGTGGTTTGCAAACTTTGTTGCAAGGAAGATATCATTGCGTTTCCCAGTCCGTTTGAACCATTTGCCGATGAGTTCTTCGCTGTCAGCGTAGACATCTGCGCTATCCCAATTTCTCTCGCCAAGCTCGTAGGCACGATCAAGGACCTTGAACCGTTCTTCGTCGGACTCGGGCTTTCCGTAGAAGGCAGAGAGGCCCATGGCGCCAAAGCCGAGGGCTGTGACGTGGGGACCATCTTTGCCTAGTTGGCGGGTGGGGAGCTGGGAAGTCATGTTGTATAAACTGAGTTGAGCGGTGAGTAGGAACTGTACTTATATCGAAGATCTTGTAGACTGGGTGATTCAATTGAACAACAACAGGAGAGACAGCATCTTATATACTCGGTACTGTAGAAAACACCGCTCGGAGGGGCTCACTCGGATATAGGATATAGGACATACTCTAGCGGGGATCCGGAGTTCCGGACATCTTCCGCCCGCACAGTCTGCGCCCATTCACGGGTAATTCATCTCAATGTGTCGCTCAAGACACTTAACACAGCGCTTTGAATCACCGGGATCGCTAAATGGCTTCCTAATGCACTACGTCCATTACTATGTCCGTTAACCCCTTCATCAGGCGGATGACTTCGAGTTGTCAGCGCAAGAGAAGCTCCCACTGCTACTCGTTGTGTCCTTGTTGACGGCAACGCCAGTTGCACAAAGACCACTGTTTGCAATGGTCAGTATTGCAGAAGAAGTGGCAAAGGAATTAGAGGAAGAAACTTACTATCGCCGCTCCAATGAGAAAGATCACGGAATTCAAGACAGTCAACGCGCTCATCCTGGGATTCTTAAAGTATTTACCCCGGTTCATGTACAGCCAGAAAACACCGCTCAAGCCATACGTAAATTAACTTGTGAACAGTGAGCTGATCAGGCTTAATAGATCATTGAAAACGGGTATCGCCTCTGCTACAATCCACGCAATCGTCCATAAAACCAAAACGATAAGCGCCCACATTCCAAAACTACTCCAAGTTCTCTTGCTCATGCGGTCGGTGCCACGGAAGAGCCGGACATAAATGTACTTGGCGCCGACATGTCCGTTGATTACTCCTGCAATGACAATAGTAGAGCGATCCCATATGCAATCTTCCGGAGCAGAGGACTGGTGGAACCAAGGGCGGGGCTAGCGACTGACTAACCAGCGTAGCGGTAGGTGACGATGGCCACAATGATGTACATGCTAGTGTCGACTCCTTGAAGGAGGAAGAGGGCTTTGGGATATTGTTCTGGAAACTTGAACTCCGAGATGAGACTAAAGAATGCGACATGACCCAGAGCTCGTGTAAGTAATGTCTTGCCTTCAATGCAGAGATTCGCAGATTCAAAGCGTTCTCACCAGAATATGCAAAGATAATGGTTGTGACTGCCAAGAACGCCGGCTGAAACCCAGTATGGATCGTAGCTTGTACCGAGCCATTGCCAGGGCTCTCAATCCCAACCCCAATCATCGTGGTTAAGACAGCGGCAATAATTGAGACGAAACTTGCAATCGCCATGTAACTGACTTTGTGCAGAGTACGTGGTAAACAACAAATTAAAGAGACTATCATGCCCACTAGAGAGAAAAAAAACGGTACAAGTGCCATGGTTCGTGAGCGTGTTCATCATGATAGAGAAGGTCAAGACATGACTGCCCATGACGAAAACCAAGAAGAGCATCTGAGCCCCACCGAACACCTCGCGGCCTATGGGACCAGCCATAACTTCTCCTGCATCAGCCACGTTGTGGACGTAAGGATATTTCAATTTGAACTGTCCGATTACGTAGCCCGTGTATGTTGCCAAGATACCCAGGCCAGCGATGAGTATAATGCCAGGTACTAGGCCGATCGCAGCGAGCACTGGGGGCAAGGAGAGAATACCGAGGGACATCGTTTCAGCAATCATGACTATCATCTGATAAGCATATGCTTAGCGATCTTAAATCCTTCCACTTCGCCATCTAATAAAGGCTGTTTTGTTCCGTATTTGCGGGAAAACACAAAGGGTAGAAGGTGGCCTATGGGAGAACATTGAGAGCATAAAGAAAGACTCATGTTCATGCCGGCTTGCCTGTCATACTGTTCAGCCATCTCGGCAAATCGCAAGAGGTCATTGACACTTACCACCACTCCATCGTCCTGTACTTTACCTCTGACGTCGACTCATCGCCGAATGGATCCTCCTTTCCTTTGTGGCCTCTGCTTCCTGGAAAGGCCTGGCCCTCTTCGGCCTCGCCACTTGTTTTCTCCTTGCTGTCGAAGGGACGTTTCGCTTCATCAAGAACACTGTTCGCTTGATTGTTGACTGCCATAGCGCAAATAGTACGCTAGCCAATATCTTCTGAAATCGGTCCAAATTTCTAGAGTTCGCTGAAGATGAGACAGTGCGATCTATGCAGCTACATATTGAGGCAACTGGAACAAGTACACACAATGAATTTAATGGCAAAACATCGAAGTTTCGAAATGTGATATTGCAAGTGTGGAAGTTTGAATGGTATTTGGAAAGAGTCTATCAGATCAGGAGTATAGAACAGCGCTCAAAGCCATGCTGACGGACATGGGATTTCCATGATTCGCATCTTCAACACAGAACCAATGAGACGTCGATGATCGGGCGGGGGAGATCATTGAAATTCGAAGTTGTTACGTCCGGCAAGCGTCGCAATATGCCAAACCCTACATGATTAGCTCGATGCGAGCATATCCGATGTGCGAAGGTGCGAACAAGTGCGTCTGAGACGTTGTGAATGGAACAATTGCACATATGGGCTAAGGTTTTCTGATGTACGTCATGGTCGATCGTAGACATGGAAATCGACGTCAGGAACGCTGTGCCCATACATTGGTGTTGCTACCAATAAGTTCCACTTATCCAGCTGACAAGCGAAGCCGAGTCCCACCTGGAGAGCATAAACCAACGTTCTATGTAGTACACCTAAGTACTGATGCTTCCATACGACTTGTTGGGAGATATCAACACAATGGATTCCTATTTATTAACAGGAGAATCCGCCTTGACGATAGGTTTCTCTCCGGGCAAGATTTTGGAATCACTCTCCAAGGTATCTGCAGGCCGATCTGTACTTCCATCAGTAACCGACCATTTGCAGATATACAGAGGGCAATGTTTACCATGTCTCGAGTACAACTTCCTCTCACGCTCATCATACTCGCCTGCCTTACCGCTTTCTACGTCCTGCCGCGTGACACTGAGCTTGCTCTTTGCTAAGCCCATCGATGCCAGGAACCGTACGCTGTCTTTCCATTCCTGATCTTTTCGCTTGCTGTTCCACTTAAGTTCCTCAGCCATCAGATCGATGACTTTTGGTAGTGCCTCAAGCGCAGCTTGAGCATTGAGGAAAGCGAGCCGTGTTCTTCGAGCTAGAACATCCACAGCGGTCTGAGCATATTCGTGCCTTACAGCATAGCGTATTTCACCGTCAATGAAAGGGTAGAGTGGGGATATCTTCACTCCCCTTGCTGGAAACCGTTTTTCGGTAGGCGCAGAAAGGGCAGCAACCGTCCATGCTCGGTCTCCATATGATTCTGTAAGATGTTTGGCTACATCGGTTTCAACGCCGAAATGTTGAATCAGATTGATGAACAGTGTCTTTGAGTACCCATGAGCGCCAATCAGCCGGACTTGATGCGTCTGGCAGGTTCCATCCAATGCCGCACCGTCATCAATCATCTCAGTGCCACTAATACGTGGGACTTGCATCAAGGGTCCAGGTTGCAGTTTGTAAAGATTGATGGCTTCATCCACAGATTCCTCGGCCATCTGCCTGTATGTCGTCCATTTTCCCCCAGCAATTGTCAGAAGTCCGGAATCAGATGTAGTTACTAAATGGTTCCGAACAAGAGATTCCGTATTCTTAGATTTTGGATCACGTACAAGGGGCCTTATGCCCGACCAAGCAGCAAGAACATCTCCTCTTCGGACATTGATGTCAGGAGCCAGGTAGCCACGGATCTCCGACAAGATCCAATTGATCTCCTCTTCGCCAGCGATTGGGTTCTGCGTAATATTCGTCGGTGCATCTGTGGTCCCAGCGATGGTGTTGCCTTGCCAAGGTAGGAAGAAAATGACACGTCCATCTGATGTAGATGGGTCAATGAGACCCATTTTCGAAGGGCTGTAATACCCTGGTAGTATAACGTGGACGCCGGAGCTGGGCGCGACAATCTCATCAACCTTTGGATCGTCCATCTTTCGTATTGAGTCTGTGAAAGGCCCCGTTGCGTTGATGATCCCCTTCGCCTTGATGGTGAATTCCTGCGATCGCTTCCCATCCTTTTCCGGCACCAGATCCCTGACTCGCGCACCATTGAGCTTGCCGCTTGCGTCCTTTTCCAAGGCGGTCACTTCGATGTGATTGACGACAGTGCTACCATACAATGCTGCAGTCATTGCCAATGACACGTTCATCCGCGAATCATTATGAGCACCATCTTCGGATTATCAGCCTATCAGCCACACCCATAATCGGAGTAAACCCACCATAATACACCAGTGCCCCAAATAGATTATTCTTGTTCAGCATCGGAAACGCGTCCATTGCTCTGCTTTTTGTTAAGAAGTATGAGCTTTCGATTCCCTCAGATCCGGCAAGGAGGTCATAGAATTTAGTTCCTGCCCAAAAGTACGGCGCTTGCCACCACTTCTGGATAGGAATCATGATAGGAAGCCACATAGACAAATGAGGTGCAGTGTCCAAGAAATATTTCCGCTCTCGTAGGGCTTCCTTCACGAGGGCATACCTGTATCAAATGAGCCCCACAGCCCCCGTGTTCGTAATGCAATCGACCTCATACTGGTTGTAGTCAAGCTCCCAGACAGCTTTCTCCAGATATCTCACACCACCATGAACCAGTTTGGTGCTCTTGCTGCTTGTGCCACTAGCGAAATCGTCTCTTTCTACCATGGCAACCTTCAACCCCCGCGTGGCCGCGTCCAGTGCAATACCGGTACCTGTTGCCCCTCCGCCAATAACAAGCAGATCGTAGGGTTTCTCGTTACTTTCTCCGCGTCGCTCGATTGTCCCATCATCTCGTCTTAATAGACTGCTCAGAATGCCCCTGTTTTCGTCCAATGCGCTCGGTGTACCAGCACTTCTCTTGAGATCGGCAATCTGCTCTTGTCGAGCTTTCACCAAGGGAAATCGAGGAGGAACAAAACTTCCCCCTTCTCCATAACCAGGTGGAGGGACTACCGGAGGATCCGATCCCGGTATATTGCGCGGCCGATAGGAAATGTAGAGGACGCCGCCCCCAGCGGCAGCGGCGGCGGCGGTGTAGAGGAGGGGCCGTAGGAAGCGACTTGAGGAGGTAGATGCCATGATAGCGAGATGGCGGTAGTCCACTTGAGAGATTGCAATCGACCGGCTTTGCGATCACCTGTGTATCTCGTAGACGGCTAGATAATTTAAGGGTTATGGCGTCAAGATTAATTATGGCCTTGTCAGTCGGCATCCAACGGCTACAATGCATATGATAGCAGGCATATTGAAGATATGATTGAGTCTTGGACGAGGTAGTATCTCAGTAAGCAAACAGAAGTAACTAGTGCTTGATGAGGAGAATGTTTTAATGTTGGTGACGTCTCGGCACAACTATGTAGATACCTTTAGATATCTATACAGCACACTCCCACGACTCCGTAGCAACTTCGGAGTCTCTCCTTAACTAATTACCATAATAAGGTAAGACAAAGGGCAACATAGGTAGGTCGGCATAGAAGACTAATATCAGTAGTATTTGAATTTCACATCCTTTCCCCTGTGTAAGTTAATCCCTTTTAGTATTGCTACAGCAGATACATCAGAGAGCTTTAGCTACTACGTATCTGAGAAAGCTAATAAAGCGCAAATAAATTTTATGCGCCAGCACTACAGAAGCCAAACGCCTGCAGATATCCCCAAGCCTCCCTGGTGACGGATGTTAGTCCAGTTACTTCACCCATCAAAGCCGGGATTGGACATCACCAGCCGATGTCGGCAATGCCCCTTGTTTGTATTGGACCCAGGCCCTCTCTGCTTCTCCATAAGCATCATAACCAAAGAGCCACGGTTGGAAAACCGGATCAGCCCAGCGGTTCGGGAATTGCTCAAACGGCTTCTGACGAAGTTGACGATCCCGTTCTCGCTGGCGTTCACTGTCTTCCATGTGGAAGATGTCCCTGGACAGTGTGCTCCCTTGCACGATACGCGTGGTGCGGTTCTTCCGGAGACGCTCATAGATTGCAAGGATATCGACAATCTGTGACCGCTGTTCAAGACGTTCCATAAGCGCCCCCAAGACAGCCCCATCCTCTACCGCTTGGGCTGCACCTTGCGCACTGAGAGATCTAATCAGAGGACTACCATCTACAGCGGAACGAAAGTGCCAAAAGGTGTTGCTTACAGGTAAGGCAGAGTAGCATGACAAGCGTCCCCCAGAAGAGTAAACTTACCACCAGGATGACTCCAACTTTCCATCTCTTCACTGTTCTGCAAACGCCATTTACTCGTTTCCTGCACTAAGCCAAGTAATGTTTTCAACTTGGGATCCCAACTCTTGAAGAAGTCTCGCATTTCTTGTAGATCAGCTTTGGCGGTGTTGACCAGCTCTGGAAGATTGTCGGGACAGATCAAGACGATATTGTAAAGTCCACCTCCTTTTAAAAGGTAGCAGACAACGTGACCTAGAGGACCCATCCAAAGATTTATGGCTGGCTTTTCAACAAGATCTCGCAGATCCGGATGCTCCTTCATGTCCTCCGCCTTTACCACAATACGGTAGGCCAAGTCGCCTGTCAGCCGGGGAGGATCGGGGTGGCCCAGGAAGACTTCACGACATACTGACTTCAAGCCATCAGCACCAATGATGAGATCAGCATGAAAGTCGGGCTTGTTTCTTAGTTGTACCGAGGGCTTTTCGAAGTCGATTGCCGTTACTGCTGAATCGAGAGCGACTGTTACGCCCAAACACTTGGCCTCCGCGACCAAGATCCTATGGTAATCGGCGCGGTGTATGTGTAGATAGGGAGCGCCATAGCGGTCTTCTGTGAAAGGGACGAGGTTCTGTCGGTTGAGGATGGAGCCGTCGCGGTAAGAGCGCAAGTTAATATCAACAGGTCGGACTGAAACGCTTTCGATCTTGTCCAGGATATTCCAGCGTTTGAGGATTAGAGACGAATTAGGTGGGATTTGTATTCCGGCTCCGATCTGCAAGATTATCAGTAAAGACTGGGTAGATACGCATGGTTGTGAGGCTCACTTCTCCAAGTACAGCAGCTTGTTCAAGGACGGTGACCTTGTGACCGGCTCGAGCAATGCCTATAGCTGCTGCCAGGCCTCCTAGGCCAGCTCCGACAATGCCCACATGGATTTTGGGTCTAGTAGACATGGCACACTACGAGTCATACCAGGTCCGTCTATTCTCTAGAGGTGAGGATACACGAGCACGGGCACGGGCAGTACTTGATGACCTTGATGCATGGACGACCGTAGTAGGTCGGTAACACCATTATTCATCGTGAAGTGACGAGCAACGGCTGGACCTATTCCAGAAGGGTGCGGGCTGTTACAGTCGCCCCTCGAAGTGAATGTTCGGCATGTACAGTAGATAGAGGAAACGTGGGGCAAACGGCACCTGAGAGCGGCCTGGGCCGAAACTGCCAGATCTGCAGTCAACCATAAAGTACCGGTATTCTTTGCGCACACTTTGCGGAAGAATTCATGACGGCAACGCATCGGTGGCAAACGGAAGGCACCTACATTTTGCACAAACCTCATATAAGGGTTGAGGTTCACCGCTATTCGAAGAGGCATTTGAGCTCATCATAAGCGGACCACGGAAACCGCTCGGTCGACGTTGTTGCCATGGCGGAAATAGGACTCGAAGGTTAGACTGGATTGGGAGGCTCCAACGTTGCACAGATCAGTCGTCCATCTTTGCCACCGATCTGAGCTACTCAAGGAACTCGCATTTCTTCTATAAAAACCCAGGCTGGACGACCATGCCGCCATCTGGAGCAATGCGCGCCATTCTACCCAAAAACGAGCAGGTTGACTCGCCGCCCTTTCTCACCACTGTGCCCGAGCCGCCAATGTTAACCAAGAGGAGATGCATCTCGAGCGCTTGCATACCTTGCCGAAAACGCAAGTCGAAGGTAGCATCGTCTTTTCAAAATTCCATCTTGCAATATCTCAAGCTGATGGAGCCGGTTAGTGCGATGGTGGAGTGCCTACTTGCTCCACGTGTACTGCCGTGTATAATGTAAACATTTGGTTCATCGGCGTTCGCTTGTACCTGTGCTAAGTTGATACAGACAGAATGTGCCTACGGTGTCAACAGTGACCATAGACGGAATACAGCTTTTAAGCGAGATATCGAGACTCTCCAAGAGCGCAGTGACGCTTTAGGCGTGATTGTTGCGTCAATAAGATCATCTACCGATGCTGAGGTAGCAGACATTGTACAGCGCATACGAGCAAATGAAGATTACGAGCGCATTGCTGAAACGGTCAAACGAACGGATTTGTTACCTGAACTCTCGGAATCAAATTCGTTAGAAGGAGATCTGTCATGTCGTCTTGGTAGACCAGCTCGAGACAAAGTGGGCGAGATAAAGCATTTTGGACATACCTCTGGATTAGGCTTGATACCCGAAGCTGAAGTTTCTCCGACGACTTATACTCATGCCATCTCCGAGGCTTGGACAAGGGTTACCGATGATAATATTTTCCTGGACCATCTCTTGCAATTATATTTCGCTTGGATGCACCCATTTTATACAGTTTTCCCAAAGGATTTGTTCTTGCATGATATGAGTCGGGGTCAGAGCAAGTACTGTAGTGCGCTTTTATTCAATGCTATACTAGCATCTGCTTGCTGCTTCTCAGACGATTCCAAGTCAAGAGCTGATCCTTCTGACCCGTCAACTTCTGGAGACCATTTCTTTGCGGAGGCGAAAGAACTACTTTCTCAACAGGAACATTCAAATTTGACTACTGTCCAAGCTTTGGCACTAATGGGCGAACGTGAAGCTAGCTCCAACCATGAAAGCAGTGGGTTCTCCTATTCCGGGAGATGCATGCGTATGATTGTCGAGCTTGGATTGCATCTTTCTTTCGACTCGTCCGTCAGTAAACTCTCTTCTACAGAGATTTCAGCTCGCCGAATCACATTCTGGGGCTGCTTCACACTGAATACGTGGGTTCTCGCTTTTTCAAGCTGACTAGAACTCGCTGATCGTCCGTAGGGCCTGGGCAATCTGTTGCGGAAGGATTTCTCAGCTTCCGCGAGCGGCTATTAATCTCGACCTGCCAGAAGCGATATGTATAATAGAACCAGCGCCTAATAAGACAGCCGTGAATGTTAACGTTGCGAATGCTCCCCAACAAGATCGTATTAGCGACACCAAACCTATTCTTTACCAATTCAGCCTTCTTTCTCAAACAGTGAATGATACAGTCTTCATGTTCTTCGCTCCACGCCAAAGATGCACGAAGACAATGCTGCTACAGTTCAATTCAAGATATTTATCTTGGTACAAAGGACTACCTCCTGAGTTTCGCATAAGCGAAGACCCATCGCTTCGCTCGAGCGAGAATCCATCACCTGAATTACTTCAATTGCAGTGAGTATCTCTCTTATCCGCCAATGAATTAGGCTATCAAGCGCTCCCCATAATTCTACGCTCGTCTTCTTATCCTCAATTATATTTCACTGACCTATTTAGCATGTACTATCACAGCGCTGTACTCCTGTTATTCCGTCCGTTCCTTAAAGTTGTACTTATGGACTCCGACGTTTCACCGCGTCAAAAATGTACCGAGTCTGCCAGGAAGATTTCTTCCCTTGCTTCGACCTACAATAGAATATACGGGCTACGCTGCTCCATTGTCACTCTAACACATCTAATATGTACCGCCTGTATCATACACCTCCTAGATTTACCCGATATTTCGGCAGCCCGCGATTTGGAACAAGGCATCCGTGACCTCAAGAATATGGCCGTCAATCACGCTATCGCCAAGCGATACTTGCATACAATATTAGGACTGAGCGAACAATGGCACATGAGGCTCCCAGAGAACGTCGCTCACGCCATCAAGGAAATCAAGTCAGTGGCGGTGCCGAGTGTTTGCCATGCTCTGCAGGCTTTCGCTTCAAACTTTTCGTCTGAACCACTACTATCAAAAGCTGCTTACCATTATGACCAAGTGGGCAAAGCTTCCCCACTTAACAGCGCTCCGGTACCGGCGACACTGATCAATATTTCAAAACCCTTTGAAAACCCTAGCGATCTGTTCTGGTCTCCTTTCCCTGATCAGAGCCTACCATTTCAACCAACTCCTGATGTGAGGCCAATGGATATCGCTGCGATGATTGGGAACAATGACTTGGACCAATTATTAATCAAAGATGGTTTCAAATTGGCGAATCTTTACGATCCAGCATCTAATCATGCCAGCTTCTACGATCCAATAAATTGGAATCAAACTTTTAGCTAAAATCGTGGCATCAGTCCTATCACTGCAAGCCGACATGTCCAACGGACAACTGGCTTCATTGACTCCTACAATATGTGCTTACACAACTTCGTATCTACATCCAAGGCGTGTGCGACAAAAATGGCCTGGCCGTAAAGAAGTGAGTCTGCCTGATAGCCTAGATCTACGGGCCTTGTTCTCTTGGGTGGACCCCTTTCAACTCGAGCGAAAGCAAGCCATAGGGCGACCTGTTTTCTGCCCTGCCGCCTAGAGATTCAACGATACCAAATTCGCAGAACGGATCAAAGTAGGGATACTGGGTTGCAGGCGGTCAGTCGACTTAGTCACGCTTTAATGTGAGAATACGACATACGTCAGATTAGAGCTACGAAGAGGCCGAAAATGCACTGTACACTCACTACCTGAGAGGATTTGAAAGCGGATTTGATGTATGTCGATTCTAAGTCAGAAAGCACAGTCGGCTCATGGGAGTTCGATCGCAATGTTCGCCGAAAGTGGGAGAGCAGCAATACCCGTATTGTGTGATGTCTATGGATAGTATCGTAAACCCTAAATATCCCACAGATATCTGGCCATAGATTGAGAAATTTCAAGTACTCCCTTCCGCAAAACCGAGAAAGTCTTTCATAATCCGGGGTTAATATCCTGATTACTTAGCTTTTTAGGTAAGCCCAAGGTAGTTGAGAGAGAGGTACGGTACCGTGTACATGTTGGTAAATCTCGACCATGTGAGCAACAGATTCTTTCAGGTTGGAATTTGGCAATGGCACCCGAGTTGCGGATAACGTCAACTACCACCGCCGCAACCGTCCGCTAAATATTTATTAAAGTACCTTACGTTCTGTTCTTCGACATTTCTTCAGAAGTATTCCCATATTGCCTAGCGATGATGTGTTACGGTAATTACAATTAGGCCTTCTATTCAGTTCATTGGTCCTCTCTTAACACCAGTCTTCCCCAGATCTCAGAGCTACTCGCATCACCTCATCCACGCCTTTGCGTGTTTCTTGAAACCTCTCAGAATGGTGCTTTCTCCGAGGCCATCGCAACATGAGAACGTGAACCCAGAGGACCGGATTGTAACGCCCGCTTCATCGACTCTCGATAAGGAGTCGGAAGACCTCTGCAGTGGCCCCGCCGCCAGAGAACCTTACGCAGCCTAGGATAACTCGCCCTATCCTCTGTTGACATGGCGAGTTGTAATGATGGGGATATTGGTGTCGATGGGTAAGCTAATCCGTAGACTCGATTTGGGTTAAAGAAAAATGGCTCTAACAAACGTCCTTATGACTTAGGCGGACTCATATTCGGATGTGGTCAGTTGATAGGAACACAGAAAAGCTCAGGATGCAAGGACTAAACGACGAGCAGATACCGGGCAGATCTCAGGTTTCCTTCAAATGCACGACTTCTTGCAACGATTCGGCCAATACGATCAAGCCTCGAAAGCGTACTTGTTTAGCAATGTTCGATCCGGTCTCATAGTAGGACTTGTAAGGCTACGAAACCAAGACGACGTACAGAGCACTCAGTAACATTTACCAGCTCTCGATTGGCACCCTGATCGGAGCTCTGATCGCAGCGCCATTTGTTAATAAATCCGGGAGAAGACCATTCATCTCTGGCTGGTGTATTGTATTTTGCATTGGAATCATCATCCAAATAGCTGCAAGCACCAAGTGGTATCAAATTGTCATTGGTAGATGGGTCGCGGGTCTTGGGGTCGGCGCCCTTTCAATACGCGTTCCTTTGTTCCTTTATTCCAGAGTGAATCAGCTTCTAGCCATATTCGTGGCGCCATTTTCTGGTTAGTATCTTTCATTCGATGGTAACATATCAAAACGAGCTGCCGCTGTAATAAAGTTGTTATCAACTGTTCATAACGATCGGAATTGTCTTCGCAAACATCATCAACTACGGCATCGAAAGAATATACAATACAGCCTCTTGGCGCATACCGATAGGAATCTCATTCTTGTAGGCAATAATCCTCGGATTAGGAATCCTTCTATTCCCAGAAACCCCAAAATATGCATTCCGCAAAGGTTGTGGTCACGAAGCAAAGCGAACGATGGTCAGACTCCTTGGTTTGTCAGAACATCATTACAAGGTAGAGAAGGAGCTTTTGGAAATGAAAGAAGCCCTCGATGCCGAGCATGCTGGCGGCAAGCCTCGTTGGTACGAGATTTCCACTGGGCCTAGGATGGCGTATCGGACGATTCTTGGCGTTGTGCTGCAGGCATTGTAGTAGCTTACTGGGGTGAATTTTTTCTTCTATTATGGGACGACCATCTTCGTGGCTATAGGTCTTAGTAACAGTTTCGTGACCCAAATTTTCCTAGGAACGGTCAATGTTGTATGTACGTTCCCCGGATTGTGGTTCGTTGACCGCTTTGGTCGTCGAAAGTGTCTCATCTTGGGTGGTGCTTGGATGTGTGAGTAATACCCTCAGTACAGAATCATTAGCTTGGCTCATTCTTCCATAGGCGTGTGCTTCTTGGTGTTTTCTTCTGTCGGGCATTTCGCTGTGGACCGGGCAAATCCCACTGCAACCCCCAAAGCCGGAACCGCCATGATCGTCTTTGCATGCTTGTTCATAGCGGCCTTCGCAAGCACATGGGGCCCGCTGGTTTGGACAGCAAATAGCGAGTTGTATCCCTCCCGCTACCGAGCGCAGTGTATGGCAATGTCCACCGCCTCGAACTGGATCTGGAAATTCCTTCTCGCCTTCTTCAACCCCTTCATTACCTCGGCCATTGACTTTCGATACGGATACGTGCTTGCCGGCTTCTGCGCAGTTACATCCTTGACTGTGTAATTTTTTCTCTTGGAAACCCAGGGTAGAACATTGGGGGAAATTGACAAGATGTATATCCTGCGAACCAAGCCTTGGGAATCGAGTAAATACGTGCCTCAAATGGGCGAGGAAACACCAATTCGGAAGATGCTGGCAACACATGTATAACACGACTTCAGTAGCAATTGCAACAAGAGTTGTCTTTGCGATATCTCCAACAATGTATTGTAGTGGTAACATCTTCGCCGAGAGGTCGTTAGGGTTTCACATCTACAAGCTAGCACGTGACTGAAAGACGTGGGGTCCGCGGCCTCTGGGTTTGGGTGGGGTCAAGGTGGGGTAGAATTTCGCCAGGCTCAACCCCCACACTAAGCCGAGGTTCTGGTTGGAGAGCCCTAAGGCAGTTCCGTCAGGCTGCTTGGACGATGCCTGCTAGGTAAGCATGCAGCACCGAACTCCATCCCGGCTACTCGGCCTTGGTCCTACCTAGTAAAATCCAGGCTGACTCGCAAGCCAAGGAAATACATCATGGTTGAGCGGTCGCGCTCTCAACTGCCCGCTGTAATTCTGTGCGACGTTCATAAGCAGAATCGTCGGCCATTGTATGTTGACCATGTCGTGTCGTGCTATGGCGTTGCCAGTCTGATGGGACACAAGTCGAACAGGCCAATAACGAATGTTTTCTCGGCATGGCGGATTCCCCGCCACAGTTTGAAGATCGAGGACAATTGGTGCTTGCTGTCACGATAGCATTGCTTGTCGCTTCGTCGTTCTTCATCATACTGCGCTTCATCTCTCGCATCGGGATCGTCAAGAGAGTCTCTGCTGATGACTATGCCATTGTCGTTGCATGGGTAAGCTGTTGCAGAGTGGCGCACGGTGTGGAGTACTAATCCGGTTCAAGTTCATTGCTTTTGGGTTCTCCTTCTCCATCTGCTATGGAACCTCTGTTGGACTCGGGAGGCATCAGGCGGACATCAAGCCTCAATGGGAACATCTGTTGAAGAAGTCCGAGTATGCCTTCTCGGTTCTATATGTACGTATCCGTTATCTTACCAATAGGAACCCGCTGACAGAGGTAGAACCCTGCGTTGATGGCTACGAAGACTTCAATCTGTCTGTTCTACCTCACATTGTCGAAGAATCAACGGGTATTTAGATGGACGACAGTATCCACGCTCGTAGTGGTCAACATAGCAGGCGCAGCCTTGACGCTGCTAAATATCTTCCAATGTCGTCCTGTTGGAGCTGCTTTCGACTTTCCTCTACCATCCGCTGACAAATGTATCGACATCGTCACACTCTATCTATCCTCTGCACCTGTTAACATCATCACTGATCTTGCCCTCTTATTCCTACCGATGCCCATCCTCACAGGCATGAAGCTACCGCGTAATGAGAAGCTTATATTGATAGTCACATTCAGTTTTGGTGCATTTGTTGCAGTCGTCGATGTGGTTCGTATTGCATACCTGCAGTCGGCATCTCTCGCTCAGTTGCAGAAGCACACTGGGTCAGACGTGGGCTCCACAGGTGACTTCTCCTGGGTCGCTTCGCTATCGTTCATGTGGTCGGCTGTTGAGGTCCATGTTGGAATCATAGTTGCCTGCGTCCCTGGAGTAAAGCCTTTAGTTGTGAGAATATTCCCGACACTGCTGGGTCGCATTAAGCACGTTGGTGACTTGACGGGATCTAATTATTACGGACCTGGTGATGCTCAGTGGGCAAACGTAGGTCCTCCGAGACGTGAACATCGGACTCACTCAGGACACGGTTCTCTGAATCCTGCAAACCGTCCAAGGTCTAGGGGTCACGACAGAGGCATGAGCGTTGACGGCGTCTTAGACTTGACTCTATCTAACGACTCGGGTCCGGCAAATATCCCTATTAATGCTAATGGAGTTGGTCACAGTGGTCAGGTTGGGAATAATGAAACGCTGGATTTCCTTACCACTCCTGATACAATTCATACCCATGCAGCAAATGTCCGTTCGAACCACAAAGACGAGAGTATGAACATGCTGGATTTTTTGACAAGCCCGGATGCAGGAGCGCCCACCGAGAACACTAAATCTGTTAATACTACCAATACTTTGAAACCTCACGCCGGGAGTCTGGCAGGATTGGAATACTTCAATTTAAAGAGTAGGAAGAGTATGGTCAAGATGACCAATCGCGAGTCCATTGGCCCGCTGTGTCTTGTAACCATCCTCTTCTTCCTTTGGGGGTTCGCCTACGGGCTTTTGGACGTCTTGAACTCTCAATTCCAGCTTATTATTCATATAAGCACCGGACAGTCTATTGGACTTCACTCGGCATATTTTGGGGCATATTTTGTGGCACCTCTCACCTTTGGGCAAGTTATCTTCAAGAAGTGGGGTTTCAAAGCAACATTCATGACCGGGCTTTGTATATACGGTTGCGGTACCCTTGTGTTCTGGCCATCCGCCGTGCTTGCTTCGTTTCCTGCTTTCTTAATCTCAAACTTCATCGTTGGTCTTGGAGTAGCTACTCTCGAAGTCGCCGGCAACCCGTTTATCGCTCTGTGCGGACCCCCAGAATATGCAGAGGTGCGCCTTAATCTATCGCAGGCCGTACAAGCGGTTGGCAGTGTACTATCTCCTATATTAGCTCGAAAGGCCTTGTTCAAGAACGTCCATGATGCGCCATCACTAATCAACACTCAATGGACCTACCTTGGGATTGCTCTGTTCGTCGTTATTCTTGCTCTTATCTATTATTATCTGCCGATTCCAGAGGCTTCGGACAAAGATCTAGAAGAAGTGGCTCAACAGCGGGCTAGTGTGAATGAGAAAAAGATAGGGGGGCTGCCAGTTGTATATCTCACCCTTGCACTTGGTGTCTTTTCTCAATTCTGTTACGTCGGTGGGCAAGAGGCTGTGTCTGTAATGTTCCACCAGTACATCGATACAGTCAAGCCGAAGTAAGTGAATCTTTAAGAGTGCTATGCTGGTTGTTGCTAAATATTTCTAGCTCCAAAATTGGTGCCTTTTACTACCAAGCAATTGGCCATACCGTCTTTGCTGTTGGCCGTTTCCTATCTGCACTTGCTGGTCTCCTCATCGCACCAAGATGGATCCTGTTATTCCTGTTCGCAGGCTTGATAGTAACATCCGCACTTGCAATGAACCTCACGGGTCACGCGGGGATATCCATGATAATATTGATATATTTCTTTGAGGTTGGCTATCTACTATGAATGTAGTTGTACGGAAGACTAATAGATGATTTTACAGTCGGGCATCTTTTCCATCATCTTCGCCATGTCGCTACGTGGCCTAGGAGTGTACAGCAAGATGGGATCGGTCTTCCTTACGGCCGCAATCTCTGGCGGTGCTGTCATCCCTGGCATCATGAGTCCAGTGACTTCTAGTCGAGGTGCACGGTACTCTTTCTGTATCGTCATCGCCGTCTTCGCTTTTGGCACTCTCTTACCACTCTATACCATACTTGTGCCTGCTGCGAAGCAGCAGGTGGATCCTGTTCACACACCTCGGGACGACTCATCTTCCTGCGAAAGACCTCAGTCATCGAATCGACTAAGCCAGGCACTTAGTGCCGTGGTGAGACGGAAGAAGCGTTCGTCGGATCTGCCAAGCACAGAACACGTAGAGCGTAAGCAGGAGACTTGGCCCGGATGAATCACCAGCCTACATGTCTGATTAATTGCTGCGATTAAGCAAGGCGTTGGAGGGTGTTTGCAAATAAAAGTGCGCCTTGGGTAGATATCTTACTTCTTCGACTGTTCAATGTGCATAAACAAACAACAAAACCATAATATACTTCAGTATTGAATTCCACCAAGATTAAGGTAGTGCCCACGTTGACCCACGCCGTCTCTCCATTGGACTCGAGTCCTTTGATGTAATCGTCCGGACAAGGGTCCGATAGCCAGGCATGCCAAGTTCTTTATCCGCGAACTCGGACCCCCCCCCACATTAAGGATTACTGATTCACCTTTGTAACGGTTACAGTGTTAATGAAGCATCACCTTTGATCCAGATGCATTGGTTACTGTAGTGATGATACCTGCGGTGTTGAATATGTTCTCCAGATAGATATCTGGTATTTGATGGATGTCTTTCTCTGGGGCAGCGCAATAAACCAGGTAGAATATTCTATCAATTCCCGCAAGCAGATTTGCGGCTCTTCCCTCGGTTGAGAGATTTCTAGAACTAATCATTTCCCGTGGCCCCACCCACACATCCTCATCACATCATCCACCCTCGTTCTTCCATCTTCTTTCTCTGCTGAAGACGACATTCAAACTACTGAGCGGAAACCCGAGCTGAGCTGCGTGGGCTTCTTACTGGTTGAATTGGCCATGGCCAACTTCGGCGGTCGCAGGGCACCGAATGTGTCCCAGTACATTGCGAATTTGAATACCATACCCTCCGAATTCGATGTTGCGACCCAGCAAGAGGAGAATTACAGTCTGGCGGACGACCTTGCTACGTTCACCAATGCCGAGTTCTTCGATTTTGATCTAGGCAGTGGTGTCGAGGCATCGGTCGAGTATGATCCTTCACAAGAGGCACGAGTGAAAGCGGAGAACGTCACTGCGCGCAAGGACAGTGCGAATGGGCTAGGTTTTGTCAATGGTATGTTGTTCAGACACTCTTGCGCTTGATGTGCCATCTTGGGTAGGATATGTCGATGTCGTCACCGCAAAATCAACGTTCTATCCTGCGCTTCATTATCTGCAACCATCGCCGCCACTATTGCAACCCACTTCATACTGATCAATACCAACAGGCGACTACACATTTCCTGAGATTGACAACATTCTCCACCTCGATACTACGACAAACACAACAGCCTTCCCCCTCCAAACCACCTACCCACCCCAACAAAATCTGCCCAATCCCTACAACACCACTACCACCTCTCCACCCTTCAACCCCATCCCCTATCCTGGTACTAAACGCCAAGCCTCCTCCCCCGCCGTCGCGCCCTCCCCTTCCAACCTCGAAGACGCCTCCTACAAAGCCGCCGAAGAAGATAAACGCCGCCGCAACACCGCCGCCTCCGCCCGCTTCCGCGTCAAGAAGAAGCAACGCGAACAAGCTCTCGAGCGCACCACCAAAGACCTGACCGAAAAGGCGGATGCGCTACAATCGCGAATCGGGCAGTTGGAGACGGAGAACGAGTGGTTGCGGAAACTGGTGATTGAGAAGAACGGGCAGGAGAGTTTCGAGGAGCAGTGGGGACGGTTTAGCAAGGAGGCGGATAGGATAGCGGAGGAGACGAAGAAGGGTGTTGGGACTGAGGTGGTGTGACTGGATGGGAGGGCTGTGGAAGCCGACGTGGGGATATACGATGGAGGGGTTATGCAAAAATTCGCTGTAAATCTTTAGAACCAATGACGATTTTCTACTTCATTGAGTGCAGTACAACGCCTTGCTACCGCGGTGATATCTAATCCCCGATTCCTCCCCCCATCCCCTATATGTTGCGGTCGTGCTGTAGATGCAAAAAAACCTCATGCCAACTAAAGCCGCTCCACCCAAATCAGATTCCGCTACCGCCATCATCACAAATCCCCCATCCCCCCCCCTACATCTCCCCACCAGCCCAACCCACCATCCCATCTCACAACCCCACTTCCACAATGAACAAACCATGACACATGGCCCCCCCCTTCCCTTTCTCCAACCTTCTTTTCCGCCCCCGTTCCACACCTTTCCTTCCCGCGCCGCAGATCCCCCGAATCCTGACTTCGGGGCTCTACGGGAGCGGTTCCGGGGGTTTGGGAAGGATGTGCGCTTCGGAGTCAACGTCGACGGCGAGAGCGACACGTCCGGTCCCGGCTGTGAATGGGGATGTGGTGGGGAGGGCGGGGGCGGGGGCGGGGGGGAAGTTTCGGTTTGCTGATGTAAGTTTGGGGGGGTTTTTGGGGGTTTGGGGTTTGTTGGCCTTGTTGTGCTTGTTTATGGGGGTTTTGGGGGGGGGAGGGGGGGAGGGGGGGAGAGAAGCTATGGCTTTTTTTCGTGTTGTTTGTTTATTCAAACCAAAGAGTCCCACTTTCCCTCCCGCTCTACAACACCCTGGGCGCGCCCAACCAGCCCCCCCCCCCCCCCCCCCTCCTTTTCCTAAGCCCCGAATCACCACTCTAAAAACGCACACAACTAGGTCGGTATCAATCTCACGGACCCAGTCTACCGCGGGATCTACCACGGGAAACAAGTCCACGAGGACGATCTCGAGGATGTGCTGCAGCGCGCTGTTGAGGCTGGGTGTGCGAAGATGATGGTTACGGGGAGTTGTTTGGGGAGTTCGAAGGCGGCGGTTGAGATGGCGGAGGGGAGAGGTTTGTGAGATTTTTCTTGGAATTCTTGGGAATTCTGGGGGTTTTTTTTGAGAGAGAAGAGGAGGAGTAGGGAGGGGGTTTGCTTCTTGATTGCTTTGCTTGTGGTGTTTTTTCCTATAATTTTTTGGTTTGCTGTTATAGCCGCTATGTGATGTTTTCGGATTTCTGTCCCGCTCTGTAACCTTTCTATACCCCATGTCCCTGATTCCAGCGTCTGAATTTACAGTTTCCGAACTCTTCCCCAATCTGACGAATTTTCTCCTTTCCACATTTTCTACGTACAAAAGTACTCACTCCTCCTCCTTCCCCCAGCCGGCCTCCTCTACGCCACCGTCGGCGTCCACCCCTGCTCCACCACCACCTTCGACACCCACGCCACCGGCCCCTCCGCCCTCCTCCACTCCCTCGAAGCCCTAGCGCTCACCGCAAAAACCGCCGGCACCTGCACCGCCTACGGCGAAATCGGCCTCGACTACGACCGCCTCTCGCACGCCTCCAAACCCACGCAGCTGAAATACTTTGCCGCCCAGCTCGACATCGCCGTGCGCGTGCAGCTGCCCTTGTTTTTGCACTCCCGCGCCGCGGCGGAGGACTTCGAGAGGTTGCTCGGGGAGAGGCTGGAGGAGTTGCCGAGGAGGGGGTTGGTGCATAGTTTTACGGGGACGGTGGAGGAGATGCAGAGGTTGGTGGGGATGGGGTTTCATGTGGGGGTGAATGGGTGCAGTATGAAGATGGAGGGGAATGCGGAGGTGGTGAGGGCGATTCCGCTGGAGAGGTTGCAGATTGAGACGGATGGGCCGTGGGTCAGTTGAATATTCCTTTAGCCATTTCTGCCATTTGTCTTGTTCCCTTTTTTTTTACTACATCTTAGGCTTTCGTCTTGCAGCTCCTGGATACCTTGCCTCTAGTTTTTTCCGTTTCTTTGCTCCTCCTACGTCGTTTCTTCTCGTCCCCACCCCCTTCATCCCTTCCCTCACCGACCCTCACACCATCTCTTGTTTTCCCTCTCCGTACTCTCAGCTAAGTTTGTCGATCCCTTTCTGCCTGCATCTTGAAGCCTCTTCTGGAATCTCCGCTCGATTCACCAGATCTGACACCTTTGCAGTGCGAAATCCGCCCCTCCCACGCCTCGTACCCCTACGCCTTCCCCTCAAATATCACCTCCTCCTCTTCCCCTTCCACCCCAACTCCCCCACCCCTCCCGAAATCCCTCAAGAAAGAAAAACACCAACACGGCTGCCTAGTCAAAGGCCGCAACGAACCATGCACGATCGCGAATGTCGCATTTGCGGTTGCAGGGATTAAGGGGGTGCCGGTGGAGGAGGTGGTGGGGTGGGCGTGGCGGAATTCCGCGGGGATGTTTGGGTTGGGGATTGATGATTGAATGGAAGGCGGGGGAGATAATTTACATAGAGAAGGAGGGATTGATAAGAAATGGAAGGAGCACGAGAGGACTTGATGGCCAATAGAGCAAAAAGGCAATAGCGGAATGTACGAGGCCTACAGAGCGAGAAAACCTTAGATGAGAACATCACGAATTTCAAAAAAAAAGAAAAAGAGCGGAGAAACACCAACCCACCCCCCTTTCACATCCCCACCTCCACCACAACCCCCCACCCACTAACCCCCCCTTACCAAACCCACTCCACTCCACTCCACCCCACCCCATCCAACCCCCTCCCTCCCAATTCTACTCCACTAAGCCACAGCATACCCACCCACCCGACCAAAGCCACATCGAGTATCCTCCACTTTTTCAGCGAAAAAACCGGCCCGGTTGGTCAAGCGATCTGGGAATAACGGTTTGAGCGATGAGAGTGTTCGTTGGTTAATGGATGTTTTTAGATGGGACGGCACACGCTCAGCCTGGAAATTTTGAAATAGCAGGAAGGTGGAAGTGCGTTCGATGGTTCGTTTTAGGGGGGGGTGGAGTTGGGGTTGGGGGGGGGTTTTTTTGGGGGTTTTTTTTTAGTTGGTTGATTTGTGGATGTTGATGGGGGAGGGAGGAGGGGGGTGGTGGAAGCAGGGGAAGGGGAGGGGGTTAGGGCTTTGTGTGAAGGGAGTGGGGCTCGGATAAGGGGGAGCGGGTGGTGGAGGGGGAGGTTAAAAGGGGGGGGAGAAAGGATAGTATGAAGAGAAGAGAACCATATCCCGTCTCTGGTTTATTCTTCTATCTCTTCCCTTTATCTCTCCCAAACCCCTTGCACCCCCTCACGTAATTTCCATCATACTTCTGCTCTTATCATCCAAGCCCCTTCTCGCATCCTCGTCCCTCAGTTCCAAAAAGAAAGAGGGGGGGGGGAAATCAAGTAAAAAAGCATTATAAAAAGATTAGAGATGGAAAACGAAGTGCATGAAAAGAGAGCGAAAGTTTAGAGAAGTCGAAAACGGGGATTGGAGAGGAGAGAGCCAAACGAGCGATTAAAAGTCGAAAGAGAGCATGTATGAAGATGCTAATAATGTTTGGATCGTTGGTATACACATCTGATCAAGGCCACGTCGGATGTATTCACATTTTGGCGAAAAACAGCCGAGTGGCTTGACAACTTGCGACAAACGGTATCAATACCAGCAACAATGACGGTGGGGTTGGGAAAGAAATTGGGAATGATGATGATAAAAGAAGAGTCATGTAGGATTTCCAAAGAGACGAAATGTATAAGTCTTCTCTTGTAAAAAGCAAAGGGAAAAGAATCACAAGAACAACACCTCGAAGATTGTAACTCAGCTAAGTCAAAGCCGATCATCACATTCTCACTCCTCGAATCTAACGATCCAATTCACCAACAATACTTCCGGTCCCTACCCAGAACCGGTCACATCTCCCATACTACTTCCCCATCCAACCAACCTCCACCACACGTGCGCACCCTTCCCCATCACCCATACTTCCCCTCTGTTACCACCAGCTTGCAGAATTATCAAACAATGTAAGCTAAGCCCCAAAAATTCCGCTCACACCCGTGATTGAGAAAACATGACCTTCCCTCTCAAAGATAGGCTGTTACCGCTAGGAACGTCTTTGGGTTGGAAAAGGAGCTCTGAGGGCTTTCGAACATGGGGGAGGAATAGAATGCGTAAAGTTCAATGTACGTAGGGACGAGGCATGGAGATGTTCGACCAGGCAGTGTTGATTTGAGTAGTCGATGCGAATTCTCCACCTTCTCGAAAGAGCTTTAAAAGCCGTGGTTGCTGCGAGCAGATCGAGAGACGGATCTGCGAGCTTCGAGGTGGGATCTTGGTTGCTTCAGGCAGAAGTGCTGAATTTCCCGATCAAGACATTGCTGGCTGGGGCTTCAGCTTGAGACACTGGGGCGGGGTGCGAGAGGGAGATTTGGGACATGAGGTCGATAAGAGTGTCGTTTCCCTACGGGAGGGAGTAGAGTAGCTGGTGCCTTGGCCGCCTGTCAATTATCTCCGGAAGAAATAGTATTTTCTTCATCAAACTCACACTCCCATACTCCCATCCATCCTCCCCGACCATTCTGAACAAACAAAGAACCTTTTCGTTTCACCGCTAGAAACCTTTCAAAACCCTCATAGTCCACTATTGTCTCCGACAAAGCCAAACAAACACACAAGAACAACGACAATGTTCTCTCTACTCGCTTCCCCACGGCTGTATTTCAGGGTGCATATAAACACCCCCCATTTGCCCATCTCATTCTTGCCAGATCTCAATCTCAGCAGTTTACGCATAATTCACCCACACCACAGCTCCCAACCCTCGTGCGCACACCACCCACCCACTATCAAAACCCTCAATCCCAATCCCCAGCAATCCCAGACAAAATCAAAATCAAAATCAAAATCAAATAAAATAAAAAATGACGCGCTGCTGCCAATGCAACATCCCCAACGCAGGCGGCTGGTGCTGGTACTGCGGGCACTACATTGCCGGATGCAGCTCCTGCATCGATCTGTATGCGAGGGTTGCTGTTGGGATGTTTGAGAGGTTGTTTTGTGGGGGAGGGAGAAGGAGGGGATGTGATTGGGAGGGGAAAGGGGGGTTGTAGGGTTGGGTGAGAACTGGGATGTCTGCGATAGTTGAATGGATATGTTTTTTTGTGGTAATGGAATTTTAGGTGGGGGTTTTGGTGACGGGTGTGGAAGAGGGTTGCTCGAGGGGATGGTAAGGTACGTATGTAGCTGAAAGAAGTGAGAAGTTGACGGAAGAAAAAGGGAAATGGAGAAGAAAATTTATACCCCTGACTCTTCCGAAATATTTCTAAAAGCGCTAATGCGAGAAATCGCTTTTTTGGTGGAGATGGAAGGAATTTCGGAAGTTGGCTGTGTGGGGAAACAGTTGACAGGATGAGTGGCACTTGACTTTGGGGCCGTTGAAAGTGAAAGCGACTCTTTCTTTAACCCATGCGTGAAGCCTTTGGGGGGGGAAACGATGGTACCACGGTGGTAGAAGAGTAGTTGTCATTTTGATCGTCATAGTTGGTCCGTCAGTAGAAATCAACATGCCGGCATGTGGTTAATGTCAATTGTGTTGGCCAATGTTCCATAGTGAGAGATTGTGTAGAAGCAAACGGAAAGAAAGGAATCTTGGATATTTTCCAAAGCCTGTGAGTAAAAACTAGTTAAGCAAGGTAGAGCGACAGAAGAGAAGAAATTGGCTTATCGTCCTGTCGACTGGTAAAAAGTTTGTGTTGCCTGTTGGGCATTACGCATAACTAATCATATGTATCCTAACTTTTCGAATGCCAAATACAAGACTGGTATCGTGATCGAGTAGACCAATGCGATGTTGGGGTATTCAGTAATGCCACACCAAATAATAACAGCAATATAACCTCGTGTCTTCGATGGGTTTTCCAATAGCGAACTCAACGTATCAATCTTCTTCCCACTCATATCCGTCCGATGCTGGCGGCGTTGGAAATGGCACCGTTGAAAGTGATGGCCGCTTGGTAGCCGGAATTGGGATACCTTTCGTGGCTTCAACTATAGCTATCACCTCTTCTGGTTCGAATCGACTGATGAAAGCTACATCCAGGGTTCGCCATTTGCTGCCTGCATACTTGCGATACCTACATCTGTTAGCAAAAATCTGAATAGGAAGTATAATGTTGTAGTACCCACTCTGTAAGTATAGCGTCGATTTTCCAGTCATGGTAGATCTTCCGATAGCACGCCATAATACACCCAGTCCGGTGCTAAGAGATCTATTAGCATTGCCAGCAACAGCATGCCAAAACTCGATGGGTTACCTTCCCCTTGTTGCAATGCACTAATAGAGGATATTTAGACGGATCCGACATGATCTTGAGAGCCTTGGCAATACTTTCGGGAGGAATGACAATTGACGGATCCTTGTGCGCTGGGATAGGAATTTGGAAATGCTGGATGCCGTTCCCCTCCATAAACTCGACATTCTCAGCAGGATAATCCTCTCCAACCAGGGTGCTAGAAGTGATCAGCTTGAACTTCTGGTTTTCTGAACTGGTTGGAGCCCGCACAGGATAGTTTTCAAGCCAAGGGACTGCAGGTGCTCGAAGTTACCGCTTCTTGGGAAGCTACTGCGATATAGACAAGGAACTACTTCTGCAAAGTTGACCATTGGTCCACTGGTAGGAGAAGGAGGTCCACTGTTCTCCATGCTCGGGGTACCAGGATTGCTGACATAGGATGGGGAGTCTGAGTGGGAGACAAGGTGGCCATGACGGGTGATGATTTTCTGCTGGAGTTCGGGATTCATTTTGGTAGAAAGACAACGATGAGAGCAACAGCGACAAGGACTTCGAAGGGGGTACAGCTCGGTGGAGGGATACCCTCCGTGGGATGGTTCAAGCAAATACTAGCGACATCTCCCTGAAGAATTTCTCGTACAGAGCTTCTTCTGTAGTAAATCCATGTCGTCTAGGAAGGTATGTATTTGTGGGTGCTATTCCGCCTCCAGTCGTGAAGTTTAGATAGTGTCAAGAGACAAGAAAGATGTTGTTTCGCAGGATGTGAAGGTGGAAAGGTGGGAATTTGTGGTCAAGAAATCTCGGGTATTAGATCGGAGCTAAGGCAAGTAATATCTGCCGAGCATGCGTAACACGCTAAGCCCCAGCTGGGCTTAGCATACCCATGCTCCCGTAGATCCGCGAAACCTCAGAGGCTCAGACCCTAATATTAATAGATCTTCTGTTGGCTAGGTAGGTACTTAGGCATGACCGTGGAATGGACTTTCACGCCAAAAGACTCTTTGAGTAGGTATGTGATGACGAGCTACTGAGCAAGTTCACAGACTATTCCTCCTAATGAATGTCGTATAACATATTTCCACTATGGTCCATTGGATAAACCAGGCAGCAGCACATGGGGAAGCGCGCAAATCCATCCCCCCAATTACTTCTGCGGCTGTGAGGATTTATTCACATGGTGATGAATTTAACCCCTATAACTATAGATGACGCAAATAGAAATGCTTGGCTCCGTTCAGGGTCTTGGATTCCCTTGTAACTTGCGCACTTCTGGAGGACCCCACTTAGCTTTAATTAAACCTGGATTGCTCACAAATGAACCCACGGAACAGTGCGAGTATATATGGGCTTTTGCTCTCAACAGCACGTCGAATCGTTACGATACAATTTGAAACCACCTGGCACCAGCTTCTGAAAGGTCCCATGAGGATCATACTTCTTGGACATCGCACGTAAAAAGGCTTGATTCTCCCTTCCGTATCCGGCGATAGGGTCCTGTTGCTGCAGGGCGTAGTTCAGATACAGATATCCATTGTATTGACCTTGGGACTGGGCGTACTGAATCGCTTGACGCAGAAGCGATTCGGTAGCGGCGTTGATGGCTGCATCATCCTTGGCGTCAGACCATTGTATGGTGAGATCGAGCCCTAGGATTATGATATCAGTCTCTGTCTATCTTGTTGACCGGCGACCGTAAGGAGGAGTGACACATACAAACCAAGTCCCCATCTTCCGGCTTTAGGCCGAGGGAGTTGCCTCCATTCCGAGCGGCTTTACTCGTAATGGACTTTGGGATCGGCTGCAAGACAAAGCTAGCTTGAAACGAATTGACGATTTGGACAGGTAGAAAAGCTGCTTCAGCAAGAGTGAGAAGATGTGCAAATAATGTTGCATCATTTGCAAAAGTCGCTGTCCCAAATAGTTGGCTAGGTTTTTAGAATTAGTAAGGAGAGAGACTTCGCCCATCACGAACATGCTAGGGCTGCTTACCGAAAGCCATTAGGGGTACCTGGTCATAATAGTATTAGCCTCGACTACAAGATTGATATGGCCGTGATGGAATAAGGACAACTCACCAGCACCAAGCTCAATAGTAAGGTTTGTCAGATTGGTGATTCGCATAGTACTATGTAATTGCGGTTGTATGTTTGTGAGATTCTCGAATATCTTAGGGTATGCTTCGGCTTTAGTATAGGTATATTGGTTTGCAATAAAGCTCGGTCCTGCCGCGGTAAAGATGAATGCATTGATAAGCGACGCAAATGGATCAACTCCAGCACCTGAAGCTGTGGTGAAACTTTGCAGACTCTGCAGTTGCCGTGTAGCAGTTGTGAATGGGTAGATAATGAACCCTCCCCACAGCTTCCCCTGTTGGAAAGTTTTCAGGTCAAATCGTGTCACTATCCCAAGATTGTTGGAAGCCCCCTTCAACGCCTTGAAAAGGTCCGAATTTTCGCGAGCATTGGCATTGACGACTCGGCCGCCGTCCAAGATGATCTTAGTGCGTCAGCTTAATTACAAGATTGACTGCGAGAGATAAACTGACCTCGAAATTCGCAACATTATCGCAGGCAAATCCGTACCGCGGCGCAAAGAATGAATTGCCACCTGGGGTTTTTGTTAGTTAGAAAACAGGACTGGAGAGACTAACGAAGCATTTCACCTCCAAGTAATAATCCTCCGACCCCTACATCATACACACGACCACCAGCAACCGAAAGATTCATTGCATCGAGCTTCGAGTAAACGTCCTGCCATCGTGCTCCACTACCAACGGATATGGTGGTACTATTTGGTGAGACGGTCACGTCCTTCATCAAACCCAAATCAATGGTAACTCCATCTTGAATGTTCGCTGCGCCTGCCCAGGACATGTGACCTCCTCCCCGTACCGCAAATTTGCACAGAGAGTGGGAGAGTATTGCAACAGCAACCGAGACATCTTCGGTGGACTTGGGCGCAAGTCGGCAAGCTGGCGTTATAGACGATTCCTGCTGAGTCCAGTAGCCATCGGTACCGTTCTGCTGGTCGTTGTAGACGGTCGAATTAGGGAACGAAATTTGCGAGCCAAATCGGAATCTCAGTCGATAACACTGTCGAGTGCAACATCTTAGCTATCAGGCTGGGAAATTTTGAGAACTACCCACGCAATCATAACTGGTGGGTCCATATGGAATCCTATCCTCCGTTCGGCTCACATTCTGTCTCGTGCAGACACTTGTCTGGGCGTTGACCCAAGCTTCACAGAAGCTTAGAAGGAGTACTGTCCCTAACAATGACGAGAGTGGTTGATGGTACATTCTAGGTTGAAGGTACTGAAAATCGCGTGTCGTTATATGGGACAGATTGGACTTTTAGGATATAGCCACAGGAATGCAAACCTGTTGTTACCACACGCAAGGGATGAAGTTGGAGCAAGGGACATATAACCTTCACAATGCCTTCCTTGTATCCAATCTGCAAGTCTCTAAATTCAGAATGGTGACCAAAATTGGCGGCCTCACTCCCACAGTCTTCCAGGTCTGTTTCGCGCATGAGAACCACCCTTGCTCTACTTACATTGCGTCTACAGGCAGTCGTGTGGACCGCTGTTGCTCTCGCAATTTTCTTCGTCGCTTGTCGACTACTGATCAACCGACATGTTCATGGCCGAGTCTCCGCTAACGATGCTTGCGTTTGCTTCGCCCTTGCTATCCTTATTTCCATGGCCACCATGTATCACTACATCACTTCACCGATATTCCGGATCAGGAGGATATCCCAAGGAGAAGAGCCTTTTACTCCAGATATCGGGCCATCAGCACACTTTTTCCTCAAGCTCCAATTTGCAATTATCGTACTATACTGGACTTGCTTATGGGCGGTCAAGATGTCCTTCTTGATGTACTATCAGAAGCTGTTTGCAAACCTCCCGGGTCACCTAATCTGGTGGACAGTCGCGTGCATCTTCACTTTGCTTTCTTATTTCGGCTGCTGGGCTATACAGTTAGCCGCCTGCTATCCGATATCGACTTATTTTACCCTAGGTGAGGCTCAAATCATAGAAACCATACACAGCAAGCTCATAATTGCAGGCGCTTGCGAGACGCGAAGAGACATATCGGTGTCGAATGCTAGCCTTTACTACTCCACAGTGGTCGACATCCTCTGTGATTTCCTAAGTCAGTATCTCACTCGTTCTCTCCTAGGACGTCATTAAATGATCGTTCTCGCAGTCATGGCACTTCCCCTTCGGCTCGTATGGGACTTACGGATCGATCGAAAGCAGAAAACTGGTCTGGCCGGGATCTTTCTTCTCGGCTTAGTTGACGTTGTCTTTGCGATTGTTCGTGTCGTTGAGACAAGCGCTTCTGCACATCATGTAGATGTAGTCTGGCTTGGCCTTTGGTCAATGATCGAAGCAAGCGTGTGTGAGTTATCTGCCATCGTAGGGTCGTCGCTAAATCCTAGTGCTGATATGATTTCATGCCTGCAGCGGTCATCGTATCTTGCTTGCTTTCCTTTAGGGTTTTCTTCAACATCCGCCGCAGGTCGTCACTCCCTCGGCCACCAGATTCGAGCTACAGAAAAAGATCTATACCTTCCAGTCACCCGAATGGAGGAAAAGTCTCGGAACAAGATCTTGGGCAGGAAACAGGAGAATAGGAGAGCATAAAAAGTAGCGGCGCAACAGCTCTTAACAGCTCCCAGCATACGAAAGAAATTCAGAGAAGGAAACAAGCGGTGGAGTAGGGGGTCAGAGAGCGTAAGATGAGACAAATGGACGTGCCAAGTGCTAGAAGATCAGATGATGCAAAGACAGGAAGACGAGACACCATAAATTTGAGTGAATTCCACTGAACCGGATTGTTTGCAATACTTTCGATCAGAAATCAATTCAAAGATCGTTGGCGCTCACCAGTCATGCCGTTGAATTGACTTTCCCTATAACTCCTCTATCATCAAATCGCAATGCATTAGAATACTGTTGTAAACCAGTTTTCTTTACCCAAGGCTTACAGCCTCTGCTCATTTCTACCCATAGTGCAAGAGCATCGACCGAAGATTTTCTCCATAATCGCGTTGTCTAGGTAGGCGGCAGGTGTTAGCGGCTCGGCTCGCGTTGCTTTCCTCTGGTAGTGAAATAACGCGAACATGAAAAGGCTCAATGAGGTCCTATTATTCATTGTCGAACATCATCTTCTTTCCATGGATAATTCCTCGGCCGTGGAAGCGAGCAAAGACAGTTGAGCCCAAATTTTCGCTCTTAAGGAAACCGGTGACTATACCAAGTGGGACAATATGTGAAACCTGGATGGGCCGATCGGGTGTCGAGGGAGCCAACATCGCTCAAAACTGCACTGATCACTACATGTAACCGCACCTTTCAGCGTAAATATTCCCCTGTACGATTTCTTTTTTTTTTCTCATGTCGTACATATGTCAAGTGTCTTCGTATGCATCCTCATGCATTGTGCCCAGGCTGAATGCAAAATCGCTGGCAGCCATCCATAACAATGAGCGCTCCCGGGTTTTCAATACTACGATAGCTGTCGTTTCACTCTAAGCTCGCATATCTATACCTTGAACCGTTCCCAACAATCGCAACTCAAAAGAGCTTTGCGTGCGGGCTCCATCCCGTTTAATAAGGTGGTAAATCGCCAATATAGTAGGTAACTTAGAACGTTGACACCTCTGTTGATATACCAGCCACTATCACGGTTAGCTACCTTACCCGGCTATCAGAAGTCTTCAGATTCCTTACTCGGATCCCGATCCGAGGTGTGGTATGGATTGTCTACATATCTTACCTGGTTTTTAGTCTATTCTCGAAATGTTGCTCTTGTCCTTGATAGACCCTGCTGGTAGTGTTACGTTCTTTCAATCACAACCAACAGAACTGAACTAAAGATTTCAAGTATAGCATTGCTTCTGTGTGACGTCTGGAAACGAACTTACTGCGCGCTGCCGCCCTCTTCAATTATCTTCTCATACTCTCCGCTCTCAACACATGACAAGAAAGCGGGGCTGATGATGATCTCACTGTTTCGAGTAAGGGCGAGTGGAACATATGTCCACAGGGTTGGCTCTATTCGCCCACAACCGGTTAAACACATCGCTCCTCATCAGGACCTGCGGAGACCCTTCGAGCGCAATGTGTCTGGACCTAGAGCTTGCAATCCAATGGCTCCTTCTCACGACGACAGCACGGAAAAGTGCGTCCCTTCTACAGGACCGAGGCTTTGATAGCTGCCGGAGTCACCGTACCTCTTTATAGGAATTGTCCTGCCTCGGAAAGTAGACTTTGCGTGCTCATAATTTCAAAATCAGACAGTATACCCTATATCCCAAAAACCGTTGGGAAGCTATAGCACTTCTCTGCTCCTATAAATCCAATTGAATATATACGGCTTCAATGGCTAAGGACTGCAGTATAGGAGCGCTTGCAAATAACGAGAAGGCTCGTAAGAAGTGGTTCCCGAGAGTGGTCCGGTTTTGGGGACAGAGCGAAACTTCAGAAAAGTCATCAACCTATAACAGAGTCAGCACTTGGGCGAGTACTCTGTCATCAAGCCATATCAGAATCAGCACTTGGGCAACTACTCTGTCGAAGTACCTGCCAGCAATAGGCTTGTCCCTTACCACCTGCATGTCATCTGTACTTCTCGCTTACATCAATCGACCAACATATCTTAACGACAAGCTATATGGCTTCATTAGCTCCAACCGAGCATCAGTTCAGGTCATCCTACATATCTTAACAACTATCTTCGGATGTTTGCATCTCTACGCCTTAACGTCAGCGTTCAATTTCGCGACAAGAATAAAGTTAGCCAAATATGCAACGACCCTCGACCGCCTGAAATGGTGGAGAGCTATATCGTTCAATAGAACTGATTATGGCTTACCACTGAAATACTTCATTCCTGCGCTACTATTTAGTGCCTTCGCAGCTATTCCAGGGACACTTTGGACTGGTGCTCTTACTCCTGTTCTGTCAACGCACATTATTCCTCGGAATATTAATGTCTCACATTATGCGCCTGATCCTGACGAGACATCTTGGAACCAGACATGGTGGCCAGATGCGCCCCATCCCGTATATCGTCAGAAATTAGGAACATTCTCTTACACCCCAGCGTTTGACAGAGGAGAATCCATCGTCAACACTGCTGCTGGAGTCGTTTACGACGCACATAAAACGAAGGGGCTTCCGAGAAGTGACAAAACTGGCTTCACATATACTTCACGTTCGTACGGTGTTGGAGCATCCGTTGGTCTTTACCCGCCCCTTGGCCAAAGCTACCAACATGCCTCTGCGTATAATTATACGGAAGTCGGATACAATGTTAGCGTGTCTTGCGAGTTCAATTCGAGCTCTCAATGGATAACGACACTATATGAAAGGCAATCAACTAGTTATACTCCTAATGTATACATTTGCAAAGGCTCTACCCCAGACAATGCTATGGATTGGTATTATCAGTACACCGCGACCAACGGCTCCAACATTGTCTGCATGAATGCCCATCCAGAACACGTCAACACCGGAGGAAGAGGCATCATCGCAATCGCAGCAGGTCAGGGTAGCTATTTGCCTCTCAATAATACTCAGTGCAATGTGACTTTTGCGCCTACCGAATTCCACGTCAATGTAGATCTCTCGTCCTTGTCTATTAACGTTACGAGACAAGGTTCTGCCGAAGACATGGATCCTACAGCGCAGACGAACGCAACCTTCAAAGCTTGGAACTGTAATTCATTAGGAGATGTGTTCGAGGAATTGGTTACGGACTGTAGCAATTACACCGCTCAGGGTCAGCCGGGTCTGGGAAACATAGCGACCCGAGCATTACGCCAACTTGTGGACCTATCTATCCTGGGCAACTCAATACACACATCTAACATTGGCGAGATGTTTCTCTCTGATGTTCAATTTGAAACGATGAGCGGGTCAGAGATATCTTTTGATGCCGGGAGTTCTAGCATCGCGGCTCTCGATCAAAGTCGCAACCACGACCCTCTAATAAAGAGCATTGAAATGGCTCTCGAGTCTCTTCTAGACGACTTTCTTCTTGCCTTTTCCAGTGCGCAGATCGTTTTGGAAAACTCTACCTCAACCCGGAACGGAAATTTGACCGTCGGTGGCATTAGTCTCGGCACCAAAGGCTACGTATACTCCGTCTTCGCCGTCAATTCTGTCATTGTTGTCATTTTCCTCGAAGAATTTATACGGACCAAGGGCTGGCAAGGCTTGCCGAAATTTGACTACACCGATATCAAAAGCGTTGTTATTGCGAGCTCAATGGGTGGATCCAGTATTGCGGACACGGTTGTGGCCGAGCATAAGAAGCATGACGAGCTTTGGGATGCTGATGAAGATGATCGAATTGCAGGAGGGATTCGTGTACAGTTGAAGCTCAACGGCCATCAGGGAGTCCCTGAGCTTATTCAGCAGAAGGGTCAGGAACATGAAACC
>JAABUH010000795.1_pt1 | contig 41301 bp, 44 predicted proteins | sample 5559121 | NCBI WGS metagenome assembly JAABUH01 (sample SAMN10711871, study PRJNA513364) | rock metagenome | isolation source: Antarctica rocks | place: Antarctica: Victoria Land, Battleship Promontory nord | collected 2015-12-28
TCGGTCTGTTGCTTGGCTGGGTTGGGCCTTGATGATGTGTTGGCCCGATGAGGAATGATGTGATCAGATTACTGCGTTGGGTTAGAGATGGGAGGTGGGAAGGCGACCGAGGACGAAAAGGGGAAAGAGAACACTCCAACGCACTTGACACTTAAGAGTGAACACTAAAAGTACGGAGGCAGTTCTACCGAGGTACCGTATTCTAGTATTTTGCACGAGTACCCGTCCTGCCGAGGCCGCGGGATATGATTAGCAACGCAGTTGCTTCTACCGATCGATTTTGACCCCTTTTCACTAGTCAGAGTCAACCTTAATTCTTTTCTTTGTAAAACGGTTGGCTCTTTTACCGAAGTCACGGAAGCTAAACCTATTACAGTTAACCGTTCGATTTTCAATGAAGTTCGGCTCACCTACTCCCTCACCCACTCGTTCATCTACTCGCTCATCTACTCGCTCACCTACTCGCTCACCTACTCGCTCACCTACTCGTTCACCTACTCGTTCATCTACTCGTTCACCTACTCGCTCACCTACTCGTTTATCTACTCGCTCATCTACTCGTCCTATCAATCTCTCTACCAAACGCCCTACCAAATTCCCTACCAAACGCCCTATCGAATTTCCTGCCAAATTCCCTACCAAACGCCCTACCAAACTCCCTACCAAACTCTCTATCAAACGCTCTACCAAACTCTCTATCAAACGCTCTATCAAACGCGTCGATCGAATGCATAAAACACGTCAAACAGTGCTTCAAACAATGCTTTCTACATGGCTTGGGAACAGTACTGTTACCCCTGTGGTTAGTAATCTTCGCTCCCAGCCGAAGGCCGACGCTAGGAAATTCAGAGGATTCAGAGTATTTACTTCTTCCCACTTCTTTCTTCCTTCGTAGAACAGTTTCTACTTTCTATTCCGTACGAAATAATGCTAACTGACTCAATAGAACGCACTCTTCATTGTTATGAGCCTGCATAGAGCGAATCATATGGGTGTATTCTAACTAGGAGTTTAAAGCTGAAGTAGGAAGAAGGTGCAACACGGCGTGAGTTTTACCCACGAAGGCACGCTAGGCCGCTAGCGTGTCAACAACAGCCCTACCCACAGCTCTATACTAGTCTATGTTAGGCTAACCAGGCTAATCAGGGGTAACAGAGGTGCATGCTCGCAACATTACTCCCCCTCTTCATCTAGCAATGTTCTCATTGCTGCAGTTCGACCGGTCGATTCTTGTTGAGTCGATTTCTAACTTGACTTGTTCGAATACTTCTGATGAAAGTCATTTACGATCTTCAAGCAGTCTTCGAACTCATTTTCATCGATATTGTATCAATGTAGATCGACGTCATAGTCTTTTCAATTGACACGATATTGCAGTCGTCTTCTGTAGTGTCTGAAGTTCAGTATGTTCTTCACTTCTCATTCGTCTTCGTCATCTATCACTATAGAATCAGACGACTCATTTTGTTGTTCTTTCAGAGAGTCTTTTGAATTCAATTGTAGTAGATTTGAGATGAACTTTGAATGAATCTTCATTGTCGATGACAGTTTCAGTCGATATACATGTTCGATCTCAATCAGAATCTTGAAAGATTCTAGCATCTTATCATTCAGCTTCTTTGATGATCTTGCGATCATAATGTTTCTAGAATTCAGAAACATCATGTCATCTATCTTGTAAATTATTTTCTTTCAATGTTTATCAATCTGTTTCTTTATTGTGATTCTGACTCTGACTAATGTTTGCTTGATCAACGCTAATGATCATTTCATATGTTTGAATATATTCTCTGCTTTGTTCACTTGAATTCTAGCTTGAGTGATTTCATATTCAGTTGAATTTGAATTGAAGCTCATATGAGAATGAAAGCTTTTATTCAAAAAGAACGCTGATTGTTCAATTGACGATGAAATAGCATTGTTATCGACGAATTCAATCATAAATAGTCAGATAAATCAGTTATCTTGCATGTATGAGCAGTAGCTTCATAGATATCGTTTTACATTCTGATTCGCTCTTTTCATTTGATCATCGATCTGTGAGTAATAGTCGATGAATAGTTTTATCTTAATGTCGAGTCTCAAACATAGAAACTTTCAGACAATCGATATAAATTATAAATCTCTATCAAACATTATTGATCTTGATAGCTCATGAGTTCTGAAGATTTATATCAACAGTAGCTTGACTGTTTGTTCAGCGAAAGTCTCTTTGTCATCTGATCAACAGAATATATAGTGACGTTCTTTAAACAATCGATTTATCACTGTCAGAATCACGTTGCTTTCATTACTTTTTGATAAATCAATAATAAAATTCAATAATATGTCTTGTTATCATTGTTCAGATATAGACAATGACTTCAATAGTTCATTGATTCAATCTCTTGATGCTTTTGATCTACGACAAACGTAACAGTTTCAAATGTAGCGTTTGATTGTCGTTCTCATCTTCAATCAGCAATATGATCATCTTAACAAGTTTAACGTTCAATTCATGTCAGAATAATCATTGATCAAAAGATCATATACTTTTCTTATCAATTGAGTGATCATTTGTTATGAGTCTGCATAGAGCAAATCATATGAGTGTATTCTAACTAGAAGTTCAAAGCTGAAGTAGAAAGAAGATGCAACATGACGTGAGTTTTACTCATGAAGACACGCTAGATTGCTAGCGTGTCAACAACAGCTTTACTCACAGCTCTATACTAGTTTATGTTAGACTAATTAGACTAATCAGAGGTAACAAAGATGCATGCTCATAACATTACTTTTTCTCTTCATTTAGTAATGTTCTCATTGCTGCAGTTTGATCAATCAATTCTTGTTGAGTCAATTTCTAACTTAACTTGTTCAAATACTTCTGATGAAAGTCATTTACAATCTTTAAGCAATCTTCAAACTCATTTTCATCGACATTGTATCAATGTAAATCAACGTCATAGTCTTTTCAATTAACACAATATTGCAGTCGTTTTCTGTAGTGTCTGAAGTTCAGTATGTTCTTCACTTTTCATTCATCTTCGTCATTTATCATTATAGAATCAGATGACTCATTTTGTTGTTCTTTCAAAGAGTCTTTTGAATTCAATTGTAGTAGATTTGAGATGAACTTTGAATGAATTTTCATTGTTGATGACAGTTTCAATCGATATACATGTTCGATTTCAGTTAGAATCTTGAAAGATTCTAGCATTTTATTATTCAGCTTCTTTGATGATCTTGCGATCATAATGTTTCTAGAATTCAAAAACATCATGTCATCTATCTTGTAAATCATTTTCTTTCAATGCTTGTCAATCTGTTTCTTCATTGTGACTCTGACTCTTGCTAATGTCTGCTTGATCAACGCTAATAATCATTTTATGTGTTTGAATATATTCTTTGCTTTGCTCGCTTGAATTCTAGCTTGAGTGATCTCATATTCAGTTGAATTCAAATCAAAGCTCATATGAGAATGAAAGCTTTTATTCAGAAAGAACACTGATTGTTCAATTGATAACAAAATAGCATTGTTATCAACGAATTCAGTCATAGATAGTCAGATGAATCAATCATCTTGCATGTATGAGCAGTAACTTCGTAAATATCATTCTACATTCTGATTCACTCTTTTTGTTTAATCATTGATCTGTGAGTGATAGTCAATGAATAGTTTCATCTTAATATTGAGTCTCAGACATAAAGACTTTCAGACAATTGATATGAATTACAAATTTCTATTGAACACTATTGATCTTGATAGCTCATGAGTTCTGAAGATTCATATCAGCAGCAGCTTGACTGTTTATTCAGCGAAAGTTTCTTCGTCATTTGATCAACAGAGTATATAGTAATGTTCTTTAAACAATCGATCTATCACTGTCAGAATCGCGTTGCTTTCATTACTTTTCAATAAATCGATAATGAAATTCAATAATATGTCTTGTCATCATTGTTTAAATATAGACAATGACTTCAGTAATTCATTGATTTGATCTCTTGATGCTTTTGACCTACGACAAACGTAACAGTTTTGAATGTAGCGTTTGATTGTCATTCTCATTTTCAATCAGCAATATGATCGTCTTAACAAGTCTAACGTTCAATTCATGTCAGAATGATTATTGATTGAAAGATCATGTGCTTCTTTTATCAATTGAGTGATCATTGACTGAGAAACTTACAGTCTATCATTCTTTCAGAGTACTTCGTTCAGTACTCTGCAATTGTCTAGACTCATATCTTGACAAGTTCTTCTGTTCTGTTCTATGACTGTTTGAATATTAATACATTGTTGATTTGTTTGATTTTCGACTATAATTCGATTCTGAATAGAAATCATCTCTTTGATCAAATCTTCATTAGCTTTTGATTTCTGTTTCAAATCTGAATCAAATATGAGCAAGATCTAAGTCAGATCTTGATCATCTTCTATTGATTGCAGTTCAAATGTGCTTGCTGATAATAGCATTTGATGCTGATATAGCTTTTGATCATTATTTGATTCAACTGACTTGATGTCTGACATTCTGATCAGCGCATCTGCTTTCAGATTCTGCTTTTCTGACTGATATATGATCTTGAAGTTATATTTGAATAACTTCTCAGCTCATTTAATCTGTCGTCTAATCAGTTTCTTGATGATCATGAAGTACTTTAAATTCAGATGATCGATGAAGATCTTGATTGAAATATCAGTACATTTCAATTCGAAACATCAGTGCTTCAAGCATTAAATAATAGTCAAAAGCTCTTTGTCGTAGATCTTGTAATTGCATTCTGCAGAAATCATGTTCTTGCTATAGAAGATCATTGAATGTAGAATGTCTTCATCGTCATATTGAGACAATACTTCGTCGTTGACATAGTTCAAGAAGTTCATCTATTACTTCAGTTTCTTAAAGATCATTTAACAAATCTCTGTTCATTCAAATGAATAATCTTTTCAAGTCAGCTTTATCATAGATCAAGCAATCTTCGAGAAATTCTTTATGAATCATCGATAGAAATTGCAGAAGTCAATGAAGATCTGTACATGAGTCAACGATTAAGACACTTTTCAGCTTCAAATCACATCTACTTTTCAAGAGTTTATTCGTAGATCATTGATGAATATCAGTAGTTTTAGAAATGAAATCTTCTGAATCTTGAATTCGCACTTGTCAATGTTTATCTGCAGATCGACTTCATGAAGCTTGTCTAGCATCTCTTTCACATGAGTTCTATGTTTCTTCAAGATCTTACTGTAGATGAGAATGTCATTCAGATAAATCTGACAGAATTTATGCAGACAGTTGAACAACACGTCGTTGATATAGTGCTGAAAGAATGTCGATTCATTGATTAATTCAAAAAGCATTACTTTATATTTGTAAACATTGAAGAAAGTGATGAATGTGATTAGATTCTCACTTTCAGTGCTCATGCAAAGCTTATTGAACGTGATGATAATGTTAAGTTGAGTCAAATATTTACTGTCTTGAATTTAAGCGAGTACTTCGTTTATCAAGAGTATTAAATAACGATCTCTTTTGATCAGAGCATTCAGTTTTTGATAATTTACGCAAAAGCAAAGACTATCATCTTTCTTTTCAATGAATAGTATTGACAAAGCGAATGAAGCTTTGCTGAGTCTAATAAACTTCTTCTTCAAGTTCTCTTTTAGATACTTCTTGATCTTTTGCAACTTGTGACTCAACATGAGATACAATCAACTTTTAGAAAATTAATTCTCATCTTCTAATTCAATCTTATGATCATATGATCGATGCAAGAGCAACTAAGTTGTCTTTTCTCTGTCAAAAACGTTCAGAAAGTCACGATAAACTATTGAAAGTTTCTTCTTCAGTTTCTTTAATGACATGACAAAAGTCATTTCATTCAGTTTCGCTGAATCTTTGATCAAGCTAAGCATCTTGTTGATTTCACTAATGATCAATGTAAAGATCTTGACATTCTTCTTCTTGACTAAAGTTTGATAAGCAGCAACTTTGATCATGACAATATTGATGAATTCTTTCTTCTTCAATGATTGAATGAGTTTATGTTGATCGAGATCAACTTAAGTGCTTTGCTTTCGTATGAAAGCTGATTTAATGAATCGATTCACTGATTTCAAATTTGTAGTTCGCCTTAAGATGATCATTGACATAAACTTCAAGTTCTTTCGTTTCATTTCGCAGATCTCGCTTGATTCAAGTCAATGAAATGCTGATTGACTGCTTGTTTTTCAAACGATAAGTTTCAAGATTTGAATATTTGATGAAGATATCAATCGATTGTTTGTAGAATCTATTAAAATTTGATTTCTTTTTAATCAGAGATTGTTAATGATTATCTTGTGCTGATCTAAACGAGTTATTAATAAAGACATCATTTCATTCTTATATTCTTGTATAATGACTGAGATATACAGAGCATGTGTAATAAATCTTCAATCGAAGATTTCATCATATGAATGAATTGACTTCGATTTGAACAGTGAAATTGACTGAATATCAAAGCATTCATATAACTCTGAAATCAATGAATCATTTATGAACGTCATGTCAGTGACTTTGATGTCTATCAGAGCAAGAGATCGAAATATCTTTTCTAGACTACTCAAGATGATGTTCACAATAAACGATTTGAAATCAAACGAGTCATCGAGCATACTGATGAAGCAAGATATAAGCATGTCGCTCTTAATTATTACTTTGACAAAAGCAGATCGTTTTTCAAATTCGTTGCGATTTCATGCATCTGAGCTGACTTAAGACAATCAAATGCTTTATGTTCTGACTTCTTGCATTTGAAGCAAAGTTCTTTTTTAAACAACTTCTCTCTAGCAAAATCAACGTTTGATATTCTGAGTTTCTTTCATGCAAAGATTGAAGCTGAGATCGCAGTAGTGATCATCGTTGAGATGTCAGCGATAAAATGAGCGACTTGAGTCATTGATGTCTTGAGAGCTGATCGAGCATTCAATTTCGTCAATCGAACATTAACTTGCATGCAGATGTTGATGAATTGATTTAAATTCATAGTTCATTCATTGATCATGACTTGCTGAAGATCTGAGCTAATTTTATGCTGAAGATCATCTAGTAAAGTTTTGTTATTATACTTTAGTTTCAAACTAAGTCTTTGAAATTTTATTCAAAATTCATGAAAGAAGATCTTGTTTTGATACAGCTTCAAGAACTGTCATTGAGTCGTGTAATGTTGATTGAGATCGTCATACATCTTATTTATGATCGACAGTATCTCTTTTGCTTTAAGAAATGAGTTCGTGATCATGTTTCTCATTCTGAGTGCTATGTGTTTGATCATCGTTTCACTGACTCGACTTTTCACATATGCAATCTTCATTTCTTTGATAGAAAAATGATTTTTATTCATCTTCAGCTTGTTTTGCATTTGAAACAATCAATTATTCACATTCTGTCTTAAATTTTCAAACAAAAATGAGTCAAATAGCTTAATTGATCTCGAGAATCAATCTTTTGAAATCAAAGTGCTTAGTCAACTTGATGTTGCTTCTAAATGATGTATAATCATGTTCTTTTTCTTCATCTCTTTCTGTAGACGCGTTTGAACAGCATTCAACGTTGTCTGCGTAGCTTTCAACTTAATGTTAATAGCTTTCAATTCAATGTTGATCTTGTTGACATCATTCAACATTTGAATCATGTTATTATGAGTCTTGATTTCGATGTCATGCTGTTGATACATGTACTTGATAAAGACAACGAGATCATCTGCTTCATGAGTGCTTATTTAAGCATTTAATTCAGTACTGATGCTGATCTTGATCATTTTATGATTGAAGAGCAACACGTTCATGTTCTCTTCTTCTGTATTCAATGACACATTCGTGTCTTCTTCTTCTGATGCTGTTCGATTTTGTAATAGAAGTGATTCTATTCTAGCATTTTGAAGTTCATAATGAGTAATGCTCACTGATTCTGATTCTGTACTTCTAGTCATTGTGTGAGTAGAAAATTGCTGTTCGAAATTCAACTGAAATTTCTGGTTTCAGTTTTAGAACAACACGTTCATGTTCTTCTGTTCTTCTGTTCTGACGATGAACTCAGTAAAGAGTTAGTCTAGAGCAACACGTTTATGTTCTTCTGTTCTGTTCTAGAAATTTCTTGATTTCTAATGAGTCTTCTGAACTCAATTTTCGAATTTTGATTCTGATTTGAGTTTGAGTGATGTAACTTATTTTTATATCATCTACACGTTGATAGCAAGATTGATGAGCTTTGAAATAATGTTATGAGTCTGCATAAAGCGAATCATATGAGTGTATTTTAACTAGAAGTTCAAAGCTGAAGTAGAAAGAAGATGCAACACGACGTGATTTTTACTCACGAAGACACGTTAAATCGCTAGCGTGTCAACAACAGTTCTACTCACAGCTTTATACTAGTTTATATTAGACTAATCAGACTAATCAGAAGTAACAAAGATGCATGCTCGCAACATACAAGAAAGAGCATTGCAACAAATCATCAATGTTTATCATGTGACATCAACAAAGATTTTACAGATAGAAATAAATACAGCGTTGATAGATATTCATTTACAAAAGCTGATATAAAAGTTGATAATGAACATGAATTTTTGAAAATCAAATAAAGTTATTGAGATGATAATGCATTGAATTCAAAACAACTTGATACTCAAAAGAAATCAAAAATCAAAGTTGCACAAAATGTTTCTGCAGCTGAAGTGAAAGTGAATGAAAGAAACATTTGAACAGATGAAGATGAAGTGAAGTCATTCTTACATGATGATTTTCTGATCAAAGTTATCAAGAGTAGTTAAATTTTTTCTTTTTTTTTCTTCATTAAGTGCATGCAGTCTATGACTATGGCACTGTCTAGGCGCTGTGTGTATGCTAAGTTACATGTAACCTGGCCAAAGTCGCTGCTTTATATCTTCTCGTTGATCAATCACATCGATAGTTTGCGCATATAAGCGCTCTCGCTCAAACCCTCGCAATCGTACTTTCGTTTTTCTTCGTTTCTTCGCACTCTTCGCGTTCTACTCTTTCGTTTCTAATAGTCATTTTCTCGTCGCAATTCGAGTATTTTTCAAATACTCTAGTGTTGCGATTCTTTCGATTTTGATGACGAACAGCGTCAATATGATGTCTGTGTTTTTGAGCTGAGTCTTTTCCTTAAGCTTTATCTGCTCTGATCTATAATGCTTGCAATTTAGTAGTAAATGCTCTGACGTTTGACTTGCATTGCATATTTCATAGCATTTTTTCGAATTATTCTCTGATACTCGATGCAAATAGCTCTTGAAATAGTCGTGTTCCATTTTCAACTGAATAAAGATTGAAAACGTTAGTCTATCGATTTTTCTAAGCTCTTTTATTGGTTTCTGACTTAGATTCACGTTCGATATGTGCTTTCAATACTGATTTCCCTTCTTGATGCTGCTTTTTCAGACATTTAACCATTGTAATTTCGTCTCTTTGCAAATTTGCTTTTTGGCGAAGCTTATGATGATTGCTTTCGTGTTGTCGATATCTGATAATTCTTGAGCAGCGCTTTTGATCAATTGATCTGCTTTTTCGTTCTCAATAATGTTCTTGCGACTCGATATTCACTGTATGCGAATTTGACACTGATTCTGACGTAAATTGGTCAAGTTTTGTCGTATGTCATCGAATAACTTCGCATTGACATTGCTCTTTGCGTTTAGTCTTTGCAAAAGAATGTCATATATTAGTTGCAGCATGTGCGCAAAGACGTTGCTGTTGTTCTGTGTATATGAGCAAAGACTGTGTCGTGTCTTTGCAATGTATGTGATTGCAATGCATGTAAATTAATCTGATAGTGCGAAAAATCGATCAATTTACTGCATTATGCGAGCGTGTAGATGCATAAAAGCTGAGTCGTGCCTTCGCAGTGTATGTATGTGTGATGTATATGAGTTGCAGCGTGTGCGCAAAGACGTTGCTGTCGTTCTGTGTATATGAGCAAAGACTGTGTCGTGTCTTTGCAATGTATGTGATTGCAATGCATGTAAATTGATCTGATAAAGCAAAAAATCGATCGATTTATTGCATCATGCAGACGTGTAAATGTGCAAAAGCTAAGTCGTGTCTTTGCAATGTATGTGTGAATATCATGTAGAAGCTCAACGCTGATTCAAGCGCTGTTACTGCTCTGTGTGTGATTACGCTGCGTGTAAATCGATCTGAAAATGCGAAAAATCGATTAATTTACTGCATCACGTCTGTCTGTATATGTGCAAAAGCTGAGTCGTGCCTTCGTAATATATGTGTATATGTTGTATATGAAATGCAACATGTATGCAAAGACGTTGCTGTCATTCTGTGTATATGCAAGCTTCAACATGCTGATGATCACGTTGTTATTGCTTCGCTTTTCGACTGTGTGTGAACTCAATGCATAAGTAAAGCGTTGTTACTGCTCTATCAATGTTGATGAGATTGTTCAGCTCTTCTGACAAGCATAGCTTGCAGAAGATTCGTAGTCAGCATCTAATACAGATAAATCTCATTATTGATCAACAGACTCATAAAGTTCTTGCATTGAAAATAGTTATAGTATAAAGCGCAGAAAGAAGCGATTCTTGATGTAAAAAGAGCGTTACGCTAGCGCAACGCTCATTACAGTATATAAAATCTCACATAGACTCATAATGAGTGTTGAATTGAGTAAGAATTAAAAAAAAAGTATTGAAATGACGTGCGCTCGATTTTCAGCAGCTTCAAAGATGTGAAAGATCAACAAAGTTGATGACAAAGTTGATGACATAAGCAAAATATGCAATGTTTATTCTGAATTTCTTTGATTGAGATTGCAATTTAACAATCATAAATCATTGCAAAGAAGTTGAATTCTTGATATTCTTATGATCATGTGATGTCATCTTCTGTTTTGAAATTCATTACATCTGTTGATTCTAATGATGATCTGAATGTCTTCAATGAAGAAATGAGTGACAAAATGAGTTCTGATGCTTTCTCAGCATCAGAGTTCTTGCTTAACTTGTCTTGAACTTCTAGCAATAAAAGAATGATAAGTCATGTACTCAGCATTTAGATGTCATTACTGATTTTTTTCAATTCTCAGTCGTGAGAATTAGTGAAAGAAGTGCTGATGCTTCTGAGATATTGAACAGAATAATGTGCATTAAATGTGCACATAGATTTCATGATGAAGAGACGATACAAAGCTGCAATGTCAAGTTTCATGAAAAAGTGATGTATTGATGCTGCGTCTGATGTGCAAAGAAAGATGTTTCATGCATTGCAATGAGTAAACTTACTTGATGCACTCACTAAATGCTTATGTTTGAATTTATAGATTTCAAATGTATGCATTCAAACATTAAATGAGTCTTTTTGACTTAAGACAATATTCAAGACTGCATCAGAAAATGATGTTGTGATCTTTATTGCGATCTTTATAATCAATCAGATGAAACTGAGAAAGAAGCTCATGATCACAACGCATATGAAAGATCATTTAAATGACACATGCAAGTCTGAGTTATTTGATATACAGAAGTTGCAGCTGAAAGAAGCAATGACAGTTAATGACATTGTTCATGATGCGCTTGATGCATTTTGCTATTCTGTATGTTTTATTGTGTTTCAATATCGTTTGATCACTGTTTTGTAACTGACATGATATATTTATAAATGAATCTGCTCGCTCTTGATTCACTCGCTTCACATTTCAACATGAATCTCAAGATGAATGAAAAGAAGAAAAAGATTGTGATTACGTCTTCTGTGAGAGATAATTGATGAACTTGATGTGATTATGCTGAAATTACACTCTCATGTTGAACGCATTTTGCATCTCTGCGCTTTTTTCTTCTGTTTATGTTTTTTTCTTTTATTTGAGTATTAATATCTCTACGTGATCATCTCATTAAAGAGCGAGAATTATCATAATACAGTGATTCTCTTTCTTTCTAATCATGAGTTTATGCTTGAAAGTGAGTGACTATACTTTTCGCTCACGTTTCAGCCTTATTTTGAAAACTTCTCTAAGCTTCAAGACTTCTTTCATATTTTTGCTCAATATTTATTGATTATATTTCATGAAATACTCTTTTCATTATATCTTATAATATAAAATTCTCTTTCTTTTTCACTTTTATAAAATCTTTTCTACTTTTCATTCTTGCTCATCATCAATGAGCTTGAAAGTGAGATACTCAAGTATAGAATCATCATTTAATCTATGATTATACGACTTTAAAAGAAATACATGAAAGACAGAATGAATTCTATAGATGATTGAAAGACTCAGATGATATGTTTGCTTGTTTATAAATTCTTGTATACAAAAGAGCTTTAACATTTTATTTGATAACTTCTTGCTTAACTTCTTCTGCTTCAGATTTTTTGCTGATAGTATGATTAAATCATCAACATTAAAAAACTTAAACTTATGTTTTTGATTATAGTACTTTGTCTGAGCATTGATCATGTTTTATCATCATTACATCAACGTGTTTTGCATGTCTTGCAGCATTTCAACATGTTCTTTTGCTGCTGACATTTCTTCTTTCATAGCATCATTCTTGATATATATGTTAAAGATTAATTCATAGTTATACATGACTTTAAAGAAACTACAGCTCAACGAAGCATGCTTTGTCTGATGATACATGAACTCAACTACAAGTAGAAGCGTAGCTCAGTCATCTTGCTTTTTGAAACAATACACTCTTAGATAATGTTTCAGCGTTTAATTCTGTCATTCTGTTTGATTGTCTGTTTGTGAATGAAAGATGATGCTTAATCGTCGTTTCATCTTCATGTGAAAACAGACTTCTGATCAGAATGCACTGATAAATAGACTATTTCTATCAATGATTATATTATTTGAAATCTCATATCTTAAAGCAATCTTCTTGAAAAATAACTTTGCTAACTTTACAACAGTCAGAGTTTTCTTCATAAACAGATAACGCGTCATCTTTGTGTAATGATCGACTATCATGAGAATCAAGTCATATACAACTTCTTTTCATTTACTAGACGACAAATCTGTTATGAAATTCATAGTGATTTCTTTTCAGAGATCTGTGAATCGAAATAATGATTTCAACTCATTATATGATAAATGATGTTTCATCTTTACTCTCTGATAAATGTCACAAGTATTTATATACTCTTTGACATTCTTGATCATACTTTTTCAGTAATATTTACGATCTAATAGCTCGCTGATCTTGTCAGCATCAAAATGCTTCGCTAATGAATCATTATGATGACGTTTCAATAACTTTTCTCTGACAGAAAGATCTTCTGAAACATACAAGAATTCATTGTATTCTATCATTTCTTGACTATTTAATGTTCAAGCTTCAACATTACTCTTTCATATACTCGTTGTCTCATTTGCTCTTAACTTTACAGTAAATTCATCTTCTTGCTATAAGATCTTGATAAGCTCGACTATGAATTTACTACTAAAGTTGTATGTTGTTTCATGAATTGTCAATACTCTGACAATTGCACATAAAATGAGTTGTTTGCAATCAACAGTTTCAGCAACAGAATTAAGCTGTTTCTCAGCTACATTGTGATTTCTATGAGTCAATGTTTCAACATCTGTGCTTCTTGAAGTTGTTGATTTAAATTGAGAAATTCTATCTCTTGAGAAATGTACTTCATCTAGATGCGTTTTTCACACTGCTAAAATCATGACTTTCAGCAACATACTTCTGACATGCATTGCTGAACATGTACTCATGTTTTCACTGACACTGTGAACAGACATCTTCTTGACTTCGTTAATCACTCATGTATAGTAAATTTCATCTTGAGATCTGCTTTTAACATGTTTCGCTGAATATCTTCATTCACTGACACTGTGAACGAACGTCTTCTTGACATCGTTAATCATTCATGTTCATCAATGAGTTTCATCTTGCAGTCTGCTTTCGACATGTTCTGCTGAATATCTGTTCATACTTATACTGTAAACAAACGTCTTCTTGACATTGTTAATCAGTCGTATACAGTATAATTCTCTGATCACTACAAATATAAAGTTAATTAAGCTTTTTATTCTAGTCAGCTTTCGCTGCAGAGTGAGCAGCAAACAATTCGCAGAAATGTTCTCATTCTTATAGTTAAATCATCTCAATGATACATTGATCAAGTTTATCTTTTCTGATTTATGCGTTATTTCAAAGTTGCAGATCAACAATCTCATGATTTATTTGACTTGTTTTTCATTTAACTTTCATACATTCATAAAACTTTTCAAATTATTATGATCAGTCAGAACTTTGACAGTATGATAACTGTCTTTCACATAGTGTCATCAATGTTTAAACATCGTTACTATGATTAGAAGCTTCTGATTATGTATTTCATAGTTTCTTTCAACATCTATCATCATTCTGAATCAGAATGCAATCAAATGTCACTGATTTTCATCATCTGACTGAGACAAAATATTCGCGACTGCATAATCAAACGCGTTGATCTTGATGTGTATATGTTGCTCTGAGTCAAAGTGTCTTAGTATAGATGCTCTCATAAAGACATCGCGAAGCTGATTAAAAGCTTGTTTCACTTCGCTTAATCATATGAATGAATTCATTTTTACATTTTTTACACTATCTTTCAGCAGTTCTGTTAAAAACTCTGCTATCTGAGAGTAATGATGTATAAAACGTCGATAGAAATTAATAAACTTCAGAAAAACTTGTATTTCTTGATACATCTTCGATCTGAATCACGTTTTGATGATGTCTACTTTACTTAGATTCATTGAACCATTCTTTGTGAATATGACAAATTCTAGAAAGTTCACTTTAGTGATGAAGAATTCACACTTCTTCAAGCTAGCATGTAGCTTGAACTTTCTTAATCTCTCGAGAATTTGCTTCACGTGATCTACGTGATCAATCTTCTCTACAAAGAAGATTAGAATGTCATTCAAATAAACAACACAAAAGTCATTTAAAAGCTTTATCGAGATCTTATTAATATAAGTCTGAAAGATGACAGATGCATTGATTAAATCAAATGACATGATCATATATTCAAAGTAATCATAACAAGTATGAAATGTTGTTTTTCACTTGTCTTCATATTGAATTCTGAAATGATGATAAATGTTCTTCAGATTTAACTTAGTGAACTGCTTGACTTTATTAAGTCTATTTAGAGTTTCACTAATTAAAGACAGTGAATGATAATTTTTAACAGTGATCTTATTCAGATCTCAATAGTTCATGCATAAATAAAGACTATCATTCTTTTTGAAAATGAATAGAATAAACACGTCAGTTGAGTTGACGAAGTGCTTAATTCATTCTTTCGTTAAAACATTATTTAAATACTGTCTCAAAGTCGCTAACTCTGTGTTCAACAGATTATACAACAATTCATATGATGACTCTGCAATGATTTCAATTGCGTGATCATGATCTTTATGCAAAAGCAATTTGTCGACACTTTCTGTTAAGAATACATCTTCATACTTTTTCAATTTGATAAATAAAGTCTGCGTTTCAAGCACATTTGTGATACGACTTATCATGTTATTCATTGCTTTCACTTGATGTTTAATGATCAACTCTTTGATGACATTGATCATGACAAAAGCATACACAGTAAATTCATCTTGTAGAACTTTCATAAAATCTTCTGCAATGAATAACTTGAATGTATGCTCATTCACGTTAAAACATCATGTTCTTGCAATCATGTTTATTCGAATACGCTTGAATTGCATACTCAACATACTCAGAATCAAGAAAGATTCTTTCTTGTCGATAGCATAGAAGATACTTATATCTTTTTTCTTTATGTCTCAACTGTCTCTTAGTCAATAACACATCTTATAAACGTCATAACAATAAACACTCTGATCATTCATTCAGATAAATCTTGAAAGATCAATGTTCAGCAATGACATATCTTGCTCGACAATGAAATGTTGACTAATCACGTTCATCTTGACGTTGACATTCATGTGAATCTTTGTTTCTGTCTTCTGATCTCTCTGAATTACATGCTCTTTATATATAAGAATCTTTACAAAGAGAACTTCTTGTTTTTCTCTCGATGATTTGAAGCATTTATTGAAAGCTTATCTTTTCTTGAAATCTTGAAACGACTCATATATGATATCAAATTGATGAATACTCGATTTGCATCAGATTCTTTTGATCTATTCTTGATCTTTTCATCTTTACAATCAATAGAGTAATGATTTTTTCAATTGCACATGTAACACGTTATGTTGAACAAATTCTTGCTATAATATGATGAAGCATGTGAGCTTGTCTTTGATGAAGAATCAAGTTTAGTTAATCAATGAGATTTCTTTCGCTTTAAATAAGTCTTCTTGTTGATTTTATCTTGATTATGCAAGTTCTCGTCTCAAGATCATTTCAACAACAAGATATGTTCTTTTCGTAGATTTGTTTTCAATCAAGTGACAAGATTGATTAATGCATTTCATATGATAGAAATCAACTGCACATTAGTAATGATCACATGCAGCTCAAATCTCAACTTGATGAATAAATGAGTTCACTTATGCTCATCATTATACAACGAAAGTTGATGTTTCAGAGTGCTTAAATGAGCTGCAAACATTTATATCATCTAATCTGAACGTTGCGATGCATTTGCATACTGCTGAGTCACGTTTATATTTTGATTCATCAAGTCTTCAATTAAATTTAGAAGAAAGTTGATAAAATTGAATCACATCTGTTGAGCTGCAGACATAGTTTCTTCGTGATCAAATCAAAGTTTCTTTGATTCATTCTTCAGATAGATCATGCAGTATAAAATCTTTTTCTCATCACTTTTAAAATATTAAAAGATATTTCAAAACAAGATTTTGACATTGCGAATTCACTCTTTATGTTCTTTTATGATTTTATCATGATACTTCTTTGAAGACATTGAGAATCTTCGTTTCTGCAAAACAATCTTGTGATGATTTTATTTTGTCATCATTGACATTATGAAAATGATGTGTAAATCATTCAAGTTCTTCGTGAAAGCTTGAGTGAAAACTCAATGATTTTTCTTCATTGTTTCAATGACTTGCAGAATCTCAATCTTCAACAGAATAACTGTTAACTTCTGTTTCTTTTGCAGCTCATCATGTTGAAGCATTGCTCATGTCAGCTGTTCATTAATATCAAGAAAGAATTCATCTTCTGCTTTTTCACTTTCTGATTTCATTATGCAACGTTTGTTTTCTCATATGATGTTTTATAAGATTGAGACATCATCATTTCAACTTTTTTGTGATCATGTTTTTTTTTAATTCTTACTCAATTCAACACTCATTATGAATTTATGTGAAATTTTATATACTGTAGCGAGCGCTGCGCTAGCGCAATGTTCTTTTCGCATCAAAAATCACTTCTTTCTGCGCTTTATACTATAACTGTTCTCAATGCAAGAACTCTATGAATTTATTTCTTCTTTATTTTCTCTCTCTTTCATTTGATTCTTTAATGACATCACAGCTTGAAATTAATTCAGTATGCTCATTGAGAGTATTATTCAAATGATCATCATTGCTGCGCTCATGATTTCTAAGAACTTTCTTAAGTTCATGATGTTCTCTTTTTATTGCATTGCTTTTCATTCTACTTTTCATCTGAGACATGTTAATAAAATGTGCTTGATCAACATTTGATCTTTGTCACACTTGCACATTGTCATAATGATATTAAGTACTCGTCTTTCATGTAAAAATTAATTGAAGTCAATTTTTCTTGTGCATAGCTGCATCAATAATGCGCTGTGAGACTTTGCATGATTCTTGTGCAATTGCAAATATTGATGTGTCATCTTTGATGTCAGATATTGAAAATGAGTTGCATTGAATTTCTTTTTTTGACTATTCTTCATGTTTGTCTGATCTATTTCTGTATGAATGTCAATCTCATCATCACTTCAATGCGTTGATGCTCAGTCAGCAATAAAGACAAATCATGTGCATCGTCAATCATCTTGTTAATTGCTTCATTTTCAAGTACTTCTGCATGTCTCGTCACTCAATGTAACTTCAGCGTGACTTTTTAAGATTGAATGCTCTCATGCATAATCTGAACTCATTGCAGACGTGTCTGATTTTTTGTTGATATCATAACTTTTATTGTTTTCAAAGAAGTCTGATTATCATTGTATACTTTGTATATTTTTTCATGATACTCTCAATTCTTTGTCATTACATCTGCAAGATGTTTCATTCTTGCGATCAATTCTTTCAGTTCTTCATGATGAGTGATGACTAAAGTCGATTTTCTCAGTCTTTTATTTAACTTTCAGTTAATTTTCATTGCAGTCATCATAACATTCTTTTTACTATCACTATCATTCAAGTAAATTCTTTGCTTCAACGTGAATGTGTTAAAACAATGTTGACTTATTGACATTTTCTTGTTTACAACTATAACTACTCTCAATGACTTTGATCAGAAAATCATCATGTAAAGATGACTTCACTTCATCTTCATCTATTCAAGTGTTTCTTTCATTCACTTTTGCTTCAGCTGCAGAAACATTTTATGCAGCTTTGATTTTTGATCTTTTTTGAATATCAAGTTGTTACAAATTCAATGCATCATCATCTTAATAACTTCATCTGATTTTTGAAAGTTTATGTTCATTATCAACTTTTGTATTAACTTTCGTAAATGAATATTTATCAACGCTGTATTTATTTCTATCTGTAGAGTCTTTGTTGATATCACATGATAAACATTGATGATTTGTTGCAATGCTTTTTCTTGTACTGATTTCAGCTTGACATTCAGATCTTTTCAATGATTCTTCATTCTTTGTAACATGTATCATATGATGATTTCATGACTAAGCAAAGAGCATGTCATCGCGAAGTATATTTGCTTTTTCGTCGTCATTGATGAGTTTCAAGTAGACTCAATGATTGTCTGCATGATCTTTTGTTTAATCACTAGTTTTACTTTGACATGATATTGCAACTTCTCTTCTTTTGTGATGAAATCAGATGATGTCATGACTATGAAGTCTTTGCAGTCTTGCAGTCAGAACATTAAGAAATCATGAATCATCGATAGATGAATGATATGCGTTTCGAACATCATCGATAGATGAATGATATATCAAATCGATCGACAAGTTATAGAGCACAATTGTACGATCAAAACAAGCCCTCATTCGACTCAATAGCTTCACAGGTGACTGCGTCGCAAGTCAAAATTCGAAAAATTGAAATTTTCCGCGCTCACGCAGGCCAAAATCGGCGGCGAAACGAGAGTTCATCAACGCAGAAGAAAGAATCATCAATTCAGACAGTAATTTGACTGACAAATCGAAGAGCAAACTCACACGAAAAGAACAAGTCGTCAATCGACTTTAGAACAGCACAGAAGACTGTGTACTGACGCAAAAATCGAAATCGAACTCTTTTGCGCTCGAAGATCGCACAGAGAACAACGTTGTTTCAGAGAAGTACAGCGTTTCTTATCAAATCACTATCTGTTTTATCTTTTCTTGATGCGCAAGGCAATAAGTCGAGATCAGTCGTTACTATTCTGAGCGAGGTAATACGACTACTTCGATACCTGAAATATAAAGCAATTGCGTCAAGCATTTTCTATCAAAAAGAGTAATCTAGGCTCTTGCAGGCTAGATTTATATCATTTTCGTCTGACATAAGTCGATAATAAAAGACGATCTATTGCAGATTTCGAAATAGAAATTGAGAAATCTCTACACTAAAGTTACTGTCTACGTGAAACGCTCTGAGTAAGAGGTTAAAGAAATATTTAAGTGATGTCAAGTGAATTTTCTAGAAATTCGAAGCTCGAAACTCGGAAAACCCCTCTATGAAAAGAAATATAAAGAGTCGCTTTATGCGCTTTTTCTCGTCTCATTTCGCGAATAGTAACGCGAAACTCAGCAGAAGCAATAGCTCAGCGTCAGAACTCAAAACGTCGACGATAGAAATCAAAAAGTCAACGTTAGAGATTGAAACAGATCTATGAGACGAACTTAGCATGAGTTCGTCAACAAGCAAACAACTGCAGAACGACATTGTCGATTTATTTCGCAGTCAACAAAAATCGCTCACATCAGCAAATAGAAAAACGCAATACATGTTTAGTTCACTCGATGCATTGATGCTAAATTCACATGCAAATGCGCATAACGACAAGAATACAATCAATCTGCGAAATGCGAATTCGCAGCAAAAAGAACAAACATGAGCGATTGTGAAATTCAAAGGAATGAAAAAGCGAAAAGCGATGAAAAGTTCGCAAAAAGAAGCTAGCATCGAAGTTAGTACTAGCAAGTGCTACGATGCCATCTCTAAAGAGGTGCAGGTAAAGAGACTGCGCGAAAGAATTGAATTCGCAGTCAATCAGCTAAGACAAGCAATATCAGAACAGAAAGAGACTATAAGTCATAGCTTAATCTACATTCGAAGAGCATGCGACGAAAGCATAGAAAATTCGATTCAGAAGCAAATTGATTGACTTCAAAGTCAAACAAACAACAAACTGAAGATCATTCTACAATTGGTTCAACAAAATGCTGAAAACATCAAAAAGAGAATCAATGCAAAGCAAATGACAGAGAATTCGCAAATCTCGCAGAAGACGCAGGTTTCGCAAACGTCGCAGATCATGCAAAATTCGCAAAAACCAACGCAGAAGCTCACATATGCGCAAAAAGCAGCTCAAGTCACAGGCGCAAATGCAAATGCAAACATAAATGCAAATGTGAATGCAAATGCAGGCGAATGAAACCTGGTTACCAAGAAATTCTCGCCAAAATCACAAGAAATACCGTATCGTGAAAGAAGACTCATTGTCAATCCCAAAAACGAGAACTGAACTTTAAAAACGATGAAAATGCGAGATTCGATGAATAATGCATTGAAAAAGGCGAAAATCGATCTAATAGTCGTCACGATAGTCAAAACGCAAAAGGGAAACAACATTGCTCTGACGATCTTGAAAAAATACATCGCAGACGTCTTACTAGCGCAAAGAGCAATATGAGAGCATGTTTTTGATGTTAAAAGCATTAAGAAAGACGGGAAATGACACAAAATAGTCATACACAGTCTGAAAACCGAAATCTTCAACACGAAAACTGAAATGAAAAATCTAAAAACTGAGTTAGAGTCGTACAATCTCGAATTGAAACTAATAATCAACTCGATATGATTATCAAAGAGCGAAAATCGATCACGAAACAGACATGCATCAACGATCTTAGCATTTAGAATCGAAGCAGAAGTGCAAAGACATCTGAAAAAACGACTCTTAGCTGCGAGATCGACATATTGAACAGTCGAATATCGAGACTATCGATCAAATGATCAATTTCAAAAATGTCAAACATTCGAGCATTTGCAGAACAAATGCAACAGATCGTCAAGATGCTTGTACTGCGAGCGAAATCATCAGATCTGAAATCATAAATGTCAATTACCTACGTGCAAAGACGAGCAATCATGCAATCACACGATTTCTAGATGTTGCAACTGTCAAAATGCGCACTTCGCAAATAGCGCAATGTGTGAAACATATCAGGCAGCTCAGTCTATTAGCTCACAAAAAGATCATCTAGTCACGAAATTGTAATGAGTATTGCATTCGAAATGTCACAAAACAACGCAAATGACGAAAGCTTTGCAAACACGTCGAATATTCGAATTCTACAGCACAATTGCGCAAGATCAACGCAAATTATGCATGCATGCATGAAATTTGCGAAAAACAAGACAGATATTGTTATACTACAAGAATCGTGAATGAGAGACGAGAATATAACAATTTCGCATTCGTCGTTTATCTGCATCAAACCAAATGTTCAGAATACTCGTCACAGAGTACTGATATTTGTTGCGAAAAACGCAAAGAAATTTACATGCACATCAAGATCAGACATAGTCAATAGCGAAGATATGCAAGCGATATCAATAGCGAACAATAAAATTCAGAGGGAAATTTTATTGTTCAATATTTACAACGAAAAGTCACAGAACGCAGATAACGAGCAATCATACATGATTGAGCGAGAATTAGCAAAAGTTATGCTAAATTTTGAGCAAAAAGTTATTATCGCAGAAGACTTTAATGCACATCATAGCTGATGAAACGCAAAAATTACAAACTCTATTAGAACGAGAGCGTTAATAAATTGAGTAAATTTACATAAGTGCAATCTGATTAACACTTCTGATATAGACACATATCACATCTATTCGAATCAGTCAAGCTCGATACTTGACTTAGCATTTGCATCAAAGAATATGCGCAATCACATCAAGAATTGACATATAGACGAGAACGCAGACACAGAATTCGATCATGAAGTAATTCTATTTACAATAGTTATGAAAAAAATGAAGTTGATCGAAAATTCGTTAAACGCGTCATACAATCTGCAAAAATTCGACTGAAAAGGCTTTGATGAGCATTTGCAAAAGACGAAAGACAAAATGATTGTCAAGATGCAAAGAATCACGAGTTTAGAAGCAAAAGTCATTTACTTGACGAAATGCATCAAGAATACAGTGAAATTATTCGTATTTAAACAGCGAATATGCGCAAAATCAAAACTCTGGTGAAACAATGAGCTCATCGAAATGCGAAAGACGCTGTCGTCAAAAAAGCGAACCTGAAAAAGATGCAGAAATGACGACGCATGAGCAGAGATAGTGCAAATGCGAAATTCGTATCATGATGCAATAAAGCTAATCAAAAACCAATTCTGAACCAATTTTTTGAACAACGTCGAAGAAAAAAAAGTGTTTCAGACATACAAGTTCACTAAATCACGTCTAATCGAAAAGCTACCCTCGATATAAAACTCGCAAAAAGAATTGAAAACTGAATTCAATGAAAAGTGCGAGGCATTTCTGAAAGCAATGTACTCACCATCTTCGAAAATTCAAATCAATGAAGAATTACTATTGAACGAAAGCATACAGTGATCAAGAGTTATCAAAGAGAAAATCAAGCACGCTATTAACTTCTCAGCACTCAGGAAAGCACTCGAATCAGACGGTATGTCATTCGCAATCATACAGCGAGCGTACAAAAGCATATCGAAAATCTTCAATTTAGTGTACTCAGATTTGATCGAAAACGACTATCATTCGAAGATATGACGCGAAGGCACGGGAATTATTCTGAAAAAACCAGACAAGTTGAATTATTCAATTTCGAAGGCATACAGAATTATTACGCTGCTAAACTGTTTAGACAAAGTAGCAGAAAAAATAATAGCAGTGCGACTGTCTTACACAGCTGAAATTAACGACAAGCTGCTGAATTTTGATCAAATGAAAGGCAGAAAACAAAGATCAGCTATGAAAAATGACGAAAAGTCGAGAAAACACGCTTATCTGCCTACTTCTAGATGTCAAAGAAGTCTTTGATCATGTTGCATTGAGGCAACTAGTCAAAATATTGATCAAGTTAAAAATATCGATCAACTTAATCAATTGAGTAAAATGTTTCTTACAAAACAGAATTATTGGCTTAGCATTTGACGACGAACGTCAGAAATCAAAGAAAATAAGCACAGAAATATCACAAGACTCATCTATCTCGCTCATTTTATTTCTAATTTATATTCGATACTTGTTTTCAAAGATTCACGCAAAGTTCGAAAATTTACAGTCACTCAGCTATATTGACGACGTGACGCTATACATTGAGGGAAGGAATATTGACAAGAATGTGAAAATGCTGGAAAACGCAGCAAAAATCGCTTTCACATGAGCTAAGAACAACGCGATGCAATTTGATGACTCGAAATCTGAATTGATACACTTTGAAAGTCACAAGGCGACGCTCAATCAAATGATTATTCTACTCAATAACACGATTATAAAATCAAAGACATGCGTACAATGACTAGAAGTCTGACTGAATCGAAGACTCAACTTCAAAGTTCATGTGCAAACGAAAATCGCGACAGTCACAAGAACGCTACACTCGTTGTTTAGATTAATGAATAACGAGTGAGAACTAAATGTCAAATCAGAAAAGCAGTTATATCTGGCATGCGTCACATCTATTAGCGATTATGACGTCGAAATATGATGAAATAATCAAAAAAGCTACTTAGTCAAATTTCGCAAACTGCAAAACGCTGCATTACGGAAAATTCTGGGTGCGTTTCGAACATCATCGATAGATGCTATGCAAATAGAAGTCGAAATTTCGTCGATGAAGATGCGATTAGATCAAAAGTGCAAGAACTATGCAATTCAAATAGTTGAGTTATCGAAAAAACACTCTATCAGAAAAAGAACATCTATTTCGTACTCATCTCAATACTCTATCGAATTGAATCTAGATCTGAACGCATCGAAATATCTGAACTGGAACGAGACGAAGTCGAATTTACCTCGAAAAGTCAAGAAGTGCAAAGACAGACTCACGCAGATATATCGAATATTGAACAAAGTGCAAAAAACACTGAATTCAATACAGAAGATCGAAATATCTCACTTTAAGAAATCATGAGATCAAGAAATCGAATATCTGACGAAATTGCAAATCGAATTTGCAAAAAGCGAAACTCGCGAAACGATCAATATGCACTATAGGAAATTAGAAAGAATTATCAAAAAGGCGAAGAACATAGTGATGTATATCGACGCATCGCAAATTCGAAAAAAGATAGCAGAGGTCGAAACAGAAACCGGAACGACAGTGATATTCACGCATGAGCTCGTCAGATGCAGCAAAGCGACAAGCGTTTCAGACAAAATTATCATAACGGAAGCGAAACTGCAAGCTATTAGCGATGCAATCGCAATGTGCAGCGAAAAAGCACTCAAAAACAGCGAAATTTGAATGTACACAAACAGTCAAATGACTTTGCAAAGACTAAACGCAAAGAGCAATGTCAATGCGAAGTTATTCGATGACATACGACAAAACTTGATCAATTTACGTCAGAATCAGTGTCAAATTCGCATACAGTGAATATCGAGTCGCAAGAGCATTATTGAAAACGAAAAAGCAGATCAATTGATCAAAAGCGCTGCTCAAGAATTATCAGATATCGACAACATGAAAGCAATCATCATAAGCTTCGTCAAAAAGCAAATTTGCAAAGAGACGAAATTACAATGATTAAATGTCTGAAAAAGCAGCATCAAGAAGGGAAATCAGTATTGAAAGCACATATCGAACGTGAATCTAAGTCAGAAATCAATAAAAGAGCTTAGAAAAATCGATAGACTAACGTTTTCAATCTTTATTCAGTTGAAAATGAGACACGACTATTTCAAGAGCTATTTGCATCGAGTATCAGAGAATAATTCGAAAAAATGCTATGAAATATGCAATGCGAGTCAAACGTTAGAGCATTTACTACTAAATTGCAAGCATTATAGATCAGAGCAGATAAAGCTTAAGGAAAAGACTCAGCTCAAAAACACAGACATCATATTGACGCTGTTCATCGTCAAAATCGAAAGAATCGCAACACTAGAGTATTTGGAAAATACTCGAATTGCGACGAGAAAATGACTATTAGAAACGAAAGAGTAGAACGCGAAGGATGCGAAGGGACGAAGAAAAACGGAAGTACGATTGCGAGGGTTTGAGCGAGAGCGCTTATATGCGCAAACTATCGGTGTGATTGATCAACGGGAAGATATAAAGCAGCGACTTTGGCCAGGTTACATGTAACTTAGCATACACACAGCGCCTAGACAGTGCCATAGCCATAGGCTGCATGCACTTAATAAAGAAATAAAAAAAATAAAAAAAATCCCCTTCATGTTTTTCGTCATGACTCTCTTCATGTTTCTCTTCATGTTTCTCGCCATGACTTTCTTCATGTTTCCCTCTATGTTTCTCTTCATGACTCTCTACCAAACGGCCTCTATGTTTCCCTTCATGACTCTCTGTTAAAAGGTAATGCAAAAAGGTAATGCAAAAGCCAAAAACCGGAAAATTTTCTATATTTAGCCCTCTTGGCGCCAAGCTCGGGTCCTTGGCGGGTCGGGTCGGGTCGCGTCGGGTTGAAAATATGAGCAACCCGACCCGATCTCGGTTCGGGTCCAAAATGTCAACCCGAAACCCGACCCGACGGTCAGTCTAGGGGTATATGTATACAAAATAGCTGACTAAGCTTGAAGGCTTCTTTCACAATCCTCGATTGATTTGTCATTGCTTCAAGCTCGCCTTTTTGCAAAGCCGAGAACTTGTGAGATTACTGTCGGTCGATTTGTCATCGCAGAATCTCTTCGATGAGCATGTTAAGACAAAGAAGTAATAAGCATTAATAGGCAGCATGGAATCTTCATGGAAAGCATTATCTTTGACATCTTTTCAATTCCTCAATGTCACTCAAGGCCGCCATGGAGACCGTTCTAGTCATCGGAGCAACTGGAAATATCGGCGTATCAGCCGTCACGGCTGCGTTGCGCTCCAAGCGCAACGTCTTAGCCGTTGTCCGCAACCAAGATTCGGCCGACAAACTAGTCAAGTGCATTGGGTCGTCCGACGGGATCACTTTCGCTGAAGCCAATGTTCTCTCGGACTCGGGAGTAAAAGGTGTTGTTGATCAAGTCCGAGCGGGCAAGCTCCCATCTTTTCAGCATGTGTATTCCAGCGGTTGGTTACCCATTATACTCACGAGTCAACGTTCGCTACTGACATCTCAATCAAGTTGGCGGCGAGTACACTACAACTCCCCTCCAAGAGATCACCACCAGCCAGCTACGCTCCAACTTTAACATCTCCTTCGAAGCAAACTTCTGTAGGCCCTTTCCATCCTTAAGTGGACTCGACACGTTCTAACAAAAGACTCGCAGTCGCCTATCGGGATAGTATTGGCTATCTGCTCGAACAGAACAATTCTGCGAGCACATGGACTATTTGTACTGGGTCGCAGGGCGACTTAGCAACCCACCCGGTGCCGGCCATGACGCAAGGCGCCTTGTTCCCAATGGCCACGGCCGCCGCCCGTGAGAACGAGTCTACGAACGTCCGCTTCAATGAAATTTACCTCGGGTACCGAGTCGAGGTGGATGAAGTCGCTGCCCAGCATGGGACAACGAAGGCATCGGACTTTGGGAAAGTGTTCGAGTTAATCCTGGCCAATCCCGAAGTCCGCAGTTCGCGCGTTCGGGTCGACGATCTTGAAGATCTCAAGAAGTTGAAGTATCAGAAAAAGTTCTAGTAGCACGTCGTGTCACTTGCATGATCAAAAAAGTAAATAATACTACATCTCACTGTCGACGTTTACTTAGTGTCAAACACAATCAACAGCCGGGACTTCTCTGCTCTTCTCGGCCGCTTCACTGCACCTGTTGATCAACGCCCCAATGTTCTTGACATAGCATGGGTCAGCTTCTGCGTATTTGAGAAACTCAAGCTCAATAACAAGGCCACTCGAATAAAGCGAAATACCCTCAAACTAATTGCAGGTGCCAGCCAGGTATGCCAGAAGCCACGTCTCCTTCTTTCGCAGTTCTTTTTAGTTCTGGCCGCTGTACTCAACTACAGTACCATGTACACTTCTTCGCGCTGATGTCTTTCGTTCCTCGGTATCTCAAGAGAATGTAAGGTCGGACGGAGTTTGCGCCCAGCTGTATCCTGTTTAGTGCATTTGTTATTTCGTCGAAGGTGAGTACGAGTCGATCAGCAACACCGACGTTCTACCTGTCGATCTGCTCATCCTCATCTTCAGCGGGCGTCGTCTCTCGGCTGTCAATAATGAGTTCTTCAGCCACGCCTTTGACTGCACTACGGAATTACTTTAAGTTGTGAGGCAGCTTAAAAGCACTGCTAGCCTTGTTTTGAATGTTCTGAGCAGTTAAAACCGCGAAAAGATCATCTGGCTTTGAAGCTTCGCTTTGCTCAATATTCATGCGACCAGATCCGTCATCTTGATCTTCTTTCTTACAAGCGTTCTCGCCAAATTCTTCGAGTTCTTCGGTGAATTTTTTTTAAATGAATTTGAAGAAGCCGTTTCCGAAGACGCGTCTGCTCAATCTCTTTCGTTGTTCGCTTTGATGAAAGCAGTGTCTTGATTTGATGTTTTCTCTGAGTTTACCTTGTTGAAAAGTGCTTTTGCTACTTCTTTCTATTACTAAACATGCTTTGTCAGCTTCAAGGCAAGCAGCGTTTGAGCTTGACGTGTTCTCTGATGTTGAAAGACTGTGAGATGTCTTTGCTTGCTCTGCCTGTTTACGTGTTTCGTTGATCGCAATTCGCTCGAAAACTCAAGTCAGCATCTTTCCTTCAACTTTTATAATTAATAAAATCTTTGTTTTGAAATAAATCATACTTCAATCAAAGAAACTTTCCTTTTTTTCCAGTTAGCTTTCGTAAAAAAATTAGTATTGCTTGACTTTGTTAAATAATAAGTGATATTATACAAGAATTCTATTGTCGTAAGATGTCAAAGACTAAGGTATCTTACCTTAGACTAGATACTACGTCGGCATTTCGGAAAGGCGGCTCGCAGAATTGAAGTTGCTAAAAAAGCCTCTAGCATTATTGTGGGCTAATTTCTGGCTCGAGGCTGGTCTCGAGCTGGCCAAAAGTCACAATAGCATCTTTGATCGAATCTTGCTTGAAATATTTTGCCTAAGGTAAAATCTTGAAACGAGCTATCAACTCAGCTATTCTCCTCGTTCGCCTACTCGGTCTACTCGCTTCAGAACATGCTTCATGCGACGCGTTTGAATATGCGTCATTCGCTTCATAATCTACTCAATAGTATGCTTCATAGTACATGCTAATTAGCTCAATAGAAAGCACTCTTCATGGCTTTCTACCAAACTCTCTACCGAACTCCCTACCAAATTCCCCACCAAACTTCCTACCAAACTCCTTACCAAATTCTCTATCAAACTCGATACTAAACTCCCTCCCAATCTTCCTACCAAACTTCCTACATGCTTCAAATTATACGTCGGTCGGGCGCATAACACACGTCAAACTGTGCTTCAAACAATGCTGTATACATGGCTTCTGTTGGAAACAGGGAATACTATGTCAATACTGACTGCACACTATGGTTTGTTCTCTGCAATTTCGCTTAAGGTAACCTTCACTTCTTTTCTTTTCATTTCAACTTCGCAGTCTCATACAAAATGCGTCAAAAGAGTGTTTGATTCATGGTCTATAAATGGGCGAGCGAGGTATCGTCCGGCATTGGTCTTGGGCGCAATATGCAAGAACAGCTCGACGTGTCAGCTTCTGTAGGCTAATCACACGCCTCGCATCGTTCGACATGGGTGGAAAATCGAGATCGACGGCACTCATACCTTCTGAAATGCCAGTGAATGATCGACATGTGCCCACCTATTCACCGTCTGAAGAGACAAAGCCGTCATCAATTGATCGTAAGCAAAGCCAAACTTGTTATTCAATTTATCCGTTCGGAAGCAATCGCTTCTGACATAACTTTAGCACTGTATCCCTACACATACACGAGCGGTCGATGGTTAAATCATGACAAATTAGAGCGTGATTCACGCTATATTCAATTTGACTTTGCTGCGCTTTGCAAGAAGGCTGTTGAGCTGTGCCCGGGAGCGGGGAAGGTCATTCGATATGAGAAGAAAGAAGGAGGATTCAATAGGTCCTTCGTCATCATCATGAATAATGGAATGCGAGTCGTGGCCAGATTGCCGACTTGCATCGTAGGTCCGCGACAATTGACAACGAATTCTGAAGTGGCGACGATGACCTACAGTAAGTTCGAGTTCCCTTGCCGGCTGCAGGTCCATTGCAGCTGCTGAACGTTATTCGCTATAACCAGTAAGGTCGCATACCACCCTCCCCGTGCCTAGAATCCTCGACTGGAGCGATGACAGGTCAAATCCTATCGGTGCGGAGTATATTATTATGGAACATGTCGCGGGCGTCCGGCTGCACGAGAGATGGTCTACTATGACTGGACATCAACACATGCTATGCGTCAAAGCGCTGTCGATGATGATCAAAGATATGGCAGCGATTGCCTTTCCAGGTTACGGGAGTTTATACTTTTCAGATGCTCCGATCAACCCATATTTGAAGCTGGAGTTCGCCGATGGTTTCTGTCTGGGACCCCATTGTGGAGCGACCTATTGGAACTGTAATACTGATGAAGCTACAATCTACGGCAACAGAAATCATCATCGAGGACCGTGTGAGTCAATTCTTTTCTCGATTCGTCCCAAATCTTCTCTTGCTTATTGAGGCTTATGGATATAAAATCTAGGGTTAGATCTACCCAGCTATTGCTCCGGCCTGATTGACACCGGATTTGCCCGACTTCCAAAGGCAAAGGTTCAGACAGACGAGGTGCTACCGCATCAAGGGTCTATCGAAGAACACATCCGTCTGCTGAATATCAGTCGAGAGATCATCGAAAGGCTGATGGATAGTCCGCTCATTCAAAACACAGCGTCCCCAACCTTACTGCACGCGGACCTACATAAGAGAAACATTTATGTATCGGACGATGACCCTACGCTCGTCACAGGCTTGATTGATTGGCAATCTACAAGCGTTGAGCCAGCATTCGTTTACGCGAACGAGACCCCTGACTTTGCCGCACATCCTGACAATGTTCCACCAGCCGACGACGGCCGAGAAACGCCAGCAGGGGAAAGAGAGACAGGTGAAAACAAGAAATACAAGGACGCCTTAATCTGCAGTCAGACCTTTGATGTTTGCATGAAAGGCTTCGTTCCCAAGCTACGTGCTGCTAGGCACTTGACGACAGGCTATTGAGACCTTTCCGCTACTGTCACACTTCGTGGAGAGACAGCGCGGCCGCAGTCCGGCAGGAGTTGATTGAAGTTTCCAAGGCCTGGAAAGAACTGGGATTGGCGGGTTCATGTCCATACGTACCGACTGAGGAAGAGTTGGTTGAGCACAAGAAGCAATACGAAGATTTTGAGACTGTACAAAAATTGAAACTGTGGCTCATACGCGCCTTGGACACGAATTCCGATGGATGGGTCCCTACTGACGCCTGGGAACGGTCGAAGGTAGCGCATAGGGAAGCCTTCGAAAAATGGATACAAGCAGCTAGAGATGCAGAGAGAACAGGCGAGGACAACATGTCTGAAGAAAAGGCGAGAAGAATGTGGCCTTTTGATGAGAGATAACTGGTAAAGGCTGAGGGAGTAAAAATCCCCCATTCGACAGTAACTGTGTGCCATTGCATCCTTGCACTCTCGCGCTAGATTTCGTCTGCTAAGGCGGGGAAATGTGCTTATTGAAACATCTTAAAGGTAATGATACGAACCTCGTTTCATCTAATACTGGAACACAAAGGCATGAGTCACAAAGCTTATCATTCACACGTCGGGCTTGTGTTTATTTTCTATCCACTATTTCACGTTAGGTACTGATTGTTGCGGACCATTCATTTTCCCCCTTCCTTCAGACCGTCTTCCACAGCCGTACTAAACCTACCACTTAAACAGACCCCGGCCTCTGATGTGCCTGCTGTCTTATGTATGGGACCGAAGTCTTCAGGCAGTAGTCGATAGGAAGCGGGATAATGCTGAGGTCGATGTGGTTTACGACTGGGTTGCGGGGATTGATAGCTTTGCACCTTTTACATCAAAGAGCAGAATGTTACCATAAGACGAACCCATCAGTCGCAAGTCAAGTCTGAGTTCAAATAGAACTAGACTTTGTCTTTGGAAAAGCTTATTGAAATTCGGGATTTGCTATCACCAGGTCAACTACTTTTAATTTCTGTCGTATCACTCAAATATATGGCACTGCCTGAGTTGCTTCAGCACCAACTTTCATTGCAGATGATCTTACATTGGAGGTCACATTTATTCCTTATTCCCGCATCAAAAACACGTTGTAATTTCCATCTGCGATAACAGCCTCGTAACATTAGTATAGAGCTAACATGCGAAGCTCGGCGTTAAACAGCCTCCAGTTTTCCCGCATAGAGTTTGTTGCATACAGAGACCTAGCAAATATCAATGTTGCTGCTTAAGAAACAACGCTATAACTAATTTTCGTGGGTTTCATAGCGCCGCAGACCTGGATCATATAGTGACACAGCTTAATGAAGAAGAGCCCTCTTTCCAAATACTCACTCCCATGCCATATATCCTAGAGGAACACAAATAGCTTGCTCATGATTTATTCCAACCGGCTGAGTCCTCTTTTGCCCAGACAGATAACACTATGGCTCGCGTTTATTTGTGTACCGAAAGCGAAGGCCAGAGATGCAGCAGCCACGGAGGGCGTTAAACCTCTCGAGGATGCTAAACCTACGAAAGATGTAAAATCTACCAAGGCCATGAAGCTGGCCGCGTCTTTGAAACTCACTAAAGAAGATAGAACCAAATTGGACACACGAACCCATTAGTTTGAATCCTTTCACTTACGCGCGCGGCTTGGATTATGACATTTGAGATTGGAGCTGAAGTTTTGCACCAGCAAGATTCTATTCTTGTTCTATATTATGACACTTGATTTGATGAGAAGCTCTCTTACGACCTGGTAGTCTTTTGTTAGCGCCCATTCTTATGAAACAAAGCGCTAAGATTTCGTTCTCTTTGAACTTTCAATTCGTATATATAGATGAGCTTCTCTCTGCCCTGTGGTCAGAATCAGCCTTCAATCCTATGAAAGAATCACATTTGTTCATTCACGGTCTAGTGTTTACTTGTTCTTAAATTGCCTATCAAATTCGAAGTGTTCTATCATGCCTTCTAGCTCAAGCCAACCGAATCAACAAGCCCAAGTAACTGGATCCCAGGTCGATGCAGCAGTGACGGCAGCTTCTCGTATCACGTCAATATATTCTTACCCAGGATGCGAAAGTGCACGCTATCATTGGGGGACAGGCTCTTAAATTGCTTGGAAACGACCGTAGAACTTCGGTATGTATGAAAGCTCATCAAATTGTATTCTTTGTGACTAATTGCTATAGGACGTGAACATCCTGGTGGATAGACCAGCGCTTGAAATTAGAGCAAGATTGCTTCAATTGGATGACCGATACTCCGTCAATTCTGCTAACAAGTTGGGTTTCAAAGCGGTCAGTCAACGAATTGAGCCACAAAGGCTTTATTAATTCTTTTAAAGGGCAACAACATCTTTATCGAAGTCGAGTTGCTTCAAGGTGGACCAGGTATGTCGATGGCGCTGCCTAATCCAGATTCAGCACCAAAGGTTTTAGTGGACTCCGGTAAGTCCTGAAGGATGTCTTGGAACAGTTCCATCTTCCATATCGTGATATGAAGCTAATTGAACTTAGTATATATATTGCATCCCAAAGTCTTGATCATCACCAAGAGCAAACGATGGATGCACATTGCGGATTCGACACGTCCCGCAAGTATCACCAAAGCAAATTCTGACTTGATCGATATCAAATATCTACTCCGCTGGCTCGCTGATCATAATCAGCAAGTCGATTTTGGTTACTGCGCTGCATTTACACCCAAAGATCGGCTCCTTCCCGGGTTCCGCCAGCTATATAGCAAAGGCACGGTCGTTAGAAATAATTTGCAGAAGGTTTTGCAGGCTGCTGACTTTCAGTATGTCAGCTCATAGAATTAACTGCTAGCTCATGGAGATGATCAGGTATAGCATTGGCAGGATATTCCCATGACTGATTCTCTAATGACCGGTCCTTCTTTTACCGATCAGCCAATAAATGCTCCCCCAGTGCTTGCTCAAGTTTCTAATTATCAGGCTTGTAAGGAATGTCACTGAGCTGGCGGTTTCCATCAACCAAAGTCTCTAGAAGTTTACGCCAATAATCTGTACTTTCTGGTAGAGTCCATGATCGCACCTTCTTCAATGCGATTTGAACATTCTCTTTGTACTCTTCCTCGGACTCTTCAGGTTGATACCAATCTTTGGTGTAATATTTGTATTCGAAAATTGCGTACGCAATAAGCGCCGATAACTCGAAGACTGGTTCCATCCGACTATCACTTTCAGGTGGGTAGCTAGCAATGCATTGAACTAGCGAGAGGCAGTGTTGTGGAAGAGGAAGTCTGTAGATTGTTGGAGCCGGACGTTCATTTAACGGTATATATTGTAAATCGTCCAGGGAGATACACGTTATAGATAGCGGAAGCAGCCGAAGTGAAACCATGTTTTCCGAGTTCTCTTTAATATTACGGTGGTGTCGGCCTTTTTCTTCGAAGTCACCATATGTTGCTATACGGAGAGAATTCGGCGAGATATATGGAAATCCATGTTCTGCAAGAAGGTCTGACGCGGATTGGAGATCATTATCGGATATAGCATACTCCCATATCTGTAACTACTTTCAGCACAGTTTATACACTATAAGTAGATTCAGAGAGGATTAGGGTTGACTGACAGAAACAACAGTAGGGTAGCCATACTTTGGCAGCGCCCTCTGCCCATACTCAACCAATGTGAATCCGTGCTGACTGAGAAGCTTCACAGCCGGGAGTAGAGATTCTGGTACATCATCACCCATGTAGGCGGCAGCTAGATAATCATCAGTCATGTCGAACACGCCGGCGGGACAATTTGCATGTATATCGACTTGGAAAATTTAGAGATTGCAGGCCAAAGATGTCAGCGAATCTAGGTCTGTTAAAGGCCGCCGTCAATAGCTTCAATACTGACCGTCCATTAGGCAACACTTTAGGCGAGCAATATTACGCATTCGAAAATTACCGATTAATACGTGTAGGTCAAGTTCTAAATCTAAGGTACTAAAAATAACTTAAAGAGTTAAAAGTGGTCGATGTCCGAAGAGCAGCAAATTGCCTGTATTCAAGCCATCTCTACGAACATTTAGCAATTAACAGCAAGCAAGTTTTCAGCGTACGGAAGCCTGTATTTTGCCAATATTTCTATTCATACCTCGCACTTTCGCTCAGGTCTTCGCTTAGTACTAGTCAGTCATGTAACCCGATCTTTAGAGGTAGCTATAACTGAACATTAAGAATACAGAAGAAGAGTGGTACAAGAACTTCTATTTATGTAATGTTCAGAGACTACGCTAGGCTCGAAGGGAACGTGTTGTGACACAGGAAGAATGTTGTGTAGTGAAGAAGATGTTGAGGATTGAAAAAGATGCTGAGCCAGATCTTGGCCAAATCTAGGTCAGATCTGTTATGAGTCTGCATAGAGCAAATCATATGAGTGTATTCTAACTAGAAGTTCAAAGCTAAAGAAGAAAGAAGGTTGAACACGTCTAAAGATAGAAAAAAATCGTTTATTCTACAATAAACGTGTATAATACCTCTTAGCGATTTATTCATGTTTGTTTATTGATTTTATATTATGTAAGCAAGCTAAACTCAGCTGATTTAGCTCAGAAGAGAGATTACAGTTGATGAAAGGTTGAAAAAGTTGAGTCAGAGTTGAAACTTTTTTTTGAATCTTGATCTCGACTGTGATGATCAAGTCTACTAAATGAATAGACGAAATCTATAAGAATGATATGACAATGTGATATTTTAAGCAGACATAGAATGAGTATATATTATGATAGAGCTAATTATTAAGAAGCTTTTGATAACTCAAGAAAATCAATCAACTATAAAGAGTTTGTCAAGCATTGTCAAGTCAAGCATAACATAACTTATGATATATTAAATCAAAAATATGATGTAGTTTAAATGATATCTTGACAAAGTCATAAAGTTTCAAAGCTAATTCAAATCTGATCTTTGACTCAGTTTTTGACTTTAGTCTCTGATTTAATCTTTATAAGTCAATTTATCATGACAATTATTTTCTCTTTTAAATGAGTTTATTCTTGATCTTAATAATTAATGTCTTTGTTTATTCTGATAAATAATGATGTGTATTCATTGATTTACTCTAGAAACTCTCAATAAAAATCTTCAAATTTTTACGAGAAAATAAGAAAAAGAAAAACTTTTGATCAAATAAAAATTCATCTTCAATTATAATGCATATAAATGACAATGTAAATAATATATGTGATGTATAATTAATGTAAATGACAGTAATAATGATGTGTAAATAGCACATAAACATTGTTTATCTTTCAAGTAAATAATGTTGTTGAAATGATAAAATGTAAACAAAAGTGAATAACAATTTTTTTTAATTCTTACTCGATTCAACACTCATTATGAATCTATGCAAGATTCTATATACTGTAGCGAGCGCTGCGCTAGCGCAGCGTTCTTTTTACATCAAAAATCGCTTCTTTTTGCGCTTTATACTATAACTGTTTTCAATGCAAGAACTTTATAAATCTGTTTCTTCTTTATTCTCTTTCTCTTTCTCTTTCATTTGATTTTTCAATGATATCACAGCTTGAAATTGATTCAATATGCTCATTGAGAGTATCATTTGAATGATCATCATTGCTGCGCTCATGATTTCTAAGAGCTTTCTTAAGTTTGTGATGTTCTCTTCTCATTGCATTGCTTTTCATTCTACTTTTCATCTGAGATATGTTAATAAAATGTGCTTGATTAACATTCAATCTTTGTTGCACTTGCATGTCATCATAGTAACATCAAGTACTCGTTTTTCATGTAGAAATTGATTGAAGTCAATTTTTCTCATGCGTAGCTGCATCAATAATGCGCTGTGAGACTTTGCATGACTTTTGTGCAATCACAAATATTGATGTGTCATCTCTGATGTCAGATATCAAAAATGAGTTGCATTGAATCTTTTTTTTCAAACTATTCTTCATGTTTATTTGATTTGTTTCTGTATGAGCATCAGTTTTGTCATCACTTCAATGCATTGATGTTCAGTCAGCAATAAAGACAAATCATGTGCATCATTAATCATCTTGTTCACCACTTTATTTTCAAGTATTTCTGCATATTTTGTCACTCAATGTAACTTCAGCATGACTTCTTGAAATTAAATGCTTTCATGCATGATTTGAACTCATTGCAGACGTGTCTGATTTTTTGTTGATATCATAACTTTCATTGTTTTCAAAGAAATTTGACTATCATTGTATACTTTGTATATCTTTTCATGACACTTTTGATTCTCTGTCACTACGTCTGCAAGATGTTTCATTCTTGCGATCAATTCTTTCAGTTCTTTATAATGAGTGATGAATAAAGTCGATTCTCTTAATCTTTTATCTAACTCTCAGTTAATTTTCATTATAATCATCATAACATTCTTTTTACTGTTGTTATCATTCAAGTAAACTCTTTGCTTCAATGTGAATGTGTCAAAACAATGTTGATTTATTAATATTTTCTTGTTTGCAACTATAATTATTCTTGATGACTTTGATCAGAAAATCATCATGTAAAAATAACTTCACTTCATCTTTATTTATTCAAATGTTTCTTTCATTCACTTTTGCTTCAGCTGCAAAGATATTTTATGCAGCTTTGATTTTCAATCTTTTTTGAGTATCAAGTCATTTTGAATTCAATGCATTATCATTTCAATAACTTTATTTGATTTTTGAAAGTTCATGTTCATTATTGACTTTTATATCAGCTTTCGTAAATGAATATTTATTAATGCTGTGTTTATTTCTATCTGTCAAGTCTTTATTGATGTCACATGATAAATGTTGATAATTTGTTGCAATGCTTTTTCTTGTACTAATTTTAACTTGACATTCAGATCTTTTTAATGATTCTTCACTCTTTGTGACATGTATCATATGATGACTTCGTGACTAAGCAGAAAGTGCATCATTGCGAAGTATATTTGCTTTCTCATTATCATTGATGAATTTCAAGTAGACTCAATGATTGTCTGCATGATCTTTTGTTTAATCACTAGTTTTGCTTCAACATGATGCATGTAAATCACTCATTTCAGCTTGAAGTTCAGTTGAATTCTCAAAACTCTGATATTTGATTTCAAGTTAATCTGATGTTTCATCAACTTTACATCAATGTTCATATTGAATCACTTAAAAGTTTTCATAAAGTGAATCAACTTATGCTTTGTCTTCAAAAACTTGATGTCGTGCGTTTTTGATCACTGTTTGCATCTATCATAGATTTCGCTAAGAACTTTGCAATTGCACTTCATGAACTTTTTATATGTTAAAATATTGACATCATTTATAAAATTTGTGAAGTTTGTTCTTAATCTGATATCATCACATGCTTCTAACAAGTTTACATTGTAAAACAAATATAATATTGATGATAGCAAAGAATCTTATGATATGTTGATGTTCACGCTGCATTTCATCGTCGTGTAATTATTGATTGTGATCATGATGCATTGATTTCTCAGAAAGTTCTTCACAAATTTGAGAAGTAGTCTGAGAACTTTTCTCTTTTTCATGTCATGCAAGAGTCTGCTATGTGCTACATTGTTGAACACACTCTTTTTATTCAAACTCAGTAATGAGATTACTTTTCTTCTTGTATCATTTCATACAATGTGTATCTTTTCTGTAATCAGTTGCAAAGTTGTATCTATTGATCTGTGTTTGCAAACTTTCATCTGAATGTTCAATATCAAGTTGCATGCTTCTATGATGTTTTACAGACATTCAAATATGATAAACTTCAATATTTTACTCAACATGTTGAGTAGCACAATTGATTTATATATCTTTGCATTAAAGTAGTTCTTCTTGTTTGACTTTTACATCATTATTGTGATTGTGCTCTTGAACTGAGTTGACTGTATTCTCTTTTGCAAACATCTTTCAAAAAGAAAGCATATTTGTTCTGATGCATTGTCAACGAGTCTGCGCATTATTTTATTTGTATATTCTGTGTATTTTAAAGTCTTGTTGAGCATCATCTTGTAAATGACTTTCTTAATCTTGTGATGCATTAGCGAAGCATCATTCTCAATCAAGAGTGAATATTTGAAGTCTTCTGTGTTCAGCATAAAAATCTCTGAAGATGATGAAAAGTGAATTTAAAACATCATCTTCATCTTATTTTGCACTGTCATAATGATGTTAAAGCACTCTGACTTAATCAGAGAAGAAATTTTCATTTGAATTAATGTGTTTGCAATTGCATTTCTTGCTCATTTTGCAGTTTTGAACAATTCTCTTGAGAATTGTTCAATGTTCTGCATGATCTTTTAATATTCACTGCGTTTCTGTTTTCTGATGATCTTGCTCTTCTTGTCACATGCTTGAATGTACTCTGTTCAATCGTTGATGATTCAATAACTTCTTCTCATTCATTGCACACTCTTGATGATTTTCATACACTTCTTCGTTCATTCTGCTTTGATCATTTCATGTGATTTCGCTCAAAGAGTGAAAATCTCGATGATCTTCTTCAGTGCATTCAGCAGTTGCTTAGTGTACTCATTTATGCATTAACGTTTCATCTCATAATTCAACAGTAATTTTGACATTTGTTCTCTCAGAATATTGATAAACTTCTCTTCATTCATTGTTTTTCAGTTGCAACGCGATTTTCACGCTGACTCTTTGCAGACTTTAAGATCTATAATTGTCTGTATCGATAAATGATCTGAAAAGTTTTTCATTTCTTCATTGATTTTACATCATATTAATTGATTCATAATGTTGTTTGTCGTAAAGATTAAATTTATTGTCATTTGAGATTTTTGATAATTTCTCGTAATCATGTCTTGAAATAACGTCAGCAATGCATTAACATTTGTGATTATTTCAATTAAATCATTTGATAATAAATGCTGTTTTGAATAGAATAATCTTTCTCATGTGAAGTGATGCAGATTGAAGTCTTTTACAAGAATGCATTCTTTCAACATGTGTAGCATCTTTTCGATGTTTGAAAGACTTTCTTTTTCATGAATGACTTCATGATCTCTGAGTGATAAATTGTATGCTTCGTGAATGTGTATAACTTTCTGAGTCATCTGTGTATCATCTGTTAATGTCTGTAATGTAATCATGTTTACATCTTTGAAGTGTCATGTTGAGTATCAGATGTTGCTGTCAATACTTTTGTTTATGTAGAAACAAATTTTACTCTCATTATTCTTCAGCATGAAATTAACAGTTGCTGAACAGTACGCTTTAAAGTTCTTATCAAATCATCAGAGTTCTTGAAGAATCAAAATGTCATAATTCTTTATCTTTTTCTCATGTAGTAACACTATCATCATCTTTTCTCTGAACTTGTAAACATTGTACTGTAGTATTCAAAGCTTCTTTTGCTAAAACATTAAAGTTTACATTCAAAGCTGTTTGATGTTCTCTTGAGCATTTGCAATGTGCTTGTTTTTCTTGTAAAATCTTCAAAAGAAAATGATATTGAAATTGATGTGATTAATGTTAATTTCAACTCATTTGTTTTTGACTTCTTGACTAGATGATTTAATATAGTGTTTTTGAATGTGATGATTGCATTGAGCAGATAACTTTCATTTGTTGAGCATCTTTGTTTTCTCTTCAAGTCATTGTTTATCAATGATTTCAAACTAATAAATGTCTCTGTAAATGTCTTTGACATCATCGCTTTGAGTTCTTTCTGCTCTCATACGACGTGATATAGAAATCTGTGTTTTGTGACTCTTTTTATTCTCTCTTTTTCAATCTGTTGTTTATGACATTGAGAGTCAAAGACTCTGTGTATATCTCAACATGTTTCACATTTTCACATATTTCAAGTCTGTTTATGAAAACAATGCTTCAAGTGATAATCTAGCATGCAGTAAATGCATCTTTACTTATTTTTGCATTCTTTTTTTTTTCAAGTTTTACGTGCTTATGCAATCTAAGACTATGAAACACGATGCTATTTATCTAAATAGTAGCACTGAAGCGCTGTGTGTATGTTAAATTACATGTAATCTAGTCAAAGTCGATGCAGTATATCTTCTCATTGAGCAGTCAGATCATTAGAATGCGCATACGAGCGTGTGAGCTGTCTATATAATCAAGTGATCATATAGACAATTCAAAATTGTGAAAGCTGATCACTTTGACGTGAACTTTCGACTTGTCTGTATGATCATCAAGCTAATCGAACTAGATGAGCTTTGATTTATGTAGATGAAAGCTGATCACTTTGACGTGAGCTTTTGAGTTCACTGTATGATCATTCAGCTGAATGAACTAGACGAGTTTTGATCTATGTATTTGCGACGCATGTAAATCGATCAGAAAATCGAAAATTCGATCGATTTACTGCGTCATACAAATGTGTATGTGTGCAAAAGCTGAGTCGTGCCTTCGCAATGACTGTGTGAATGTCGTATATTAGTTGCAGCGTGTGCGCAAAGACGTTGCTGTTGTTTTGTGTATATGAGCAAAGACTATGTCATGTCTTTGCAATGTATGTGATTATGATGCATGTAAATCAATCTGATAAAGCAAAAAATCGATCAATTTACTGCATTATGCAGACGTGTAGATGCGCAAAAGCTGAATCGTGCCTTTGCAATATATGT
>JAABUH010000796.1_pt1 | contig 41288 bp, 35 predicted proteins | sample 5559121 | NCBI WGS metagenome assembly JAABUH01 (sample SAMN10711871, study PRJNA513364) | rock metagenome | isolation source: Antarctica rocks | place: Antarctica: Victoria Land, Battleship Promontory nord | collected 2015-12-28
CGCCTTCTGCCGCATCCGGGGCTATATTTCGTCCTTGCGGAAGCAGGCCCGGCACGTCCTCACCGCCCTCGAACAGACCTGCGCCGGGCAGCCACCGCTGCCCGCCCTTCAGGCTGAATAGTTACCGTTCTTCTTTCATTCCCTCGTTCCCTGCTCTCGTTTCCCCGCTGTGTCTCTGTGCCTCCTGTTAATCATCCCTTCTTACCTCGTGAGGAATCATGCAAGACTCCCGGTTCGACCATGCCGCCGCGCTCTTCGGCGAGACGCGCATCTACCTCGATCATGCGGCGACGACGCCGGTCGATGAGGCGGTGGTGCGCGCGATGCTCCCCTACTGGACGAGCGCGTGGGGGAATCCGTCGAGCCTCTACGCGGCGGGGCGCGCGGTGCGCACGGCGATCGATGAGTCGCGCGCGGCGGTCGCGCGGGTGCTCGGCTGCGCGCCGAACGAGATCATCTTCACCGGGGGCGGCACGGAGGGGGACAACCTCGCGCTGAAAGGGGTCGTGGCGGCGGCGCAGGCGGCGGGTCGGCCCACGCACCTGATCACGACCGCGATCGAGCACCATGCGGTGCTGCACGCCGCCGATTACCTGGAGCGCTTCGGCACGGCGGTCACGCGCCTGCCGGTCGATCACGAGGGATTCGTCGATCCGGCGGCGTTGGAGGCGGCGATCCGCCCCGACACCTGCCTGATCGCGATCATGTACGCCAACAACGAGATCGGGACGATCCAGCCGCTCGCCGAACTGACGGCGAGCGCGCGGCGACACGGCATCCCCTTCCACACCGACGCGGTGCAGGCGGCGGGGAGTTTGCCGCTCGCGGTGGACGCGCTCGGCGTCGATCTCCTCACCATCGCGGCGCACAAGTTCTACGGTCCCAAAGGGGTCGGCGCGCTCTACGTCCGCGCCGGGACGCCGATCCTCTACCAGCAGCAGGGCGGACCGCAGGAGGGGGATCGGCGCGGCGGTACGGAGAATGTCGCCGCGATCGTGGGATTGGCGACGGCGCTCACCCGCGCGGAGGACGACCGCGCGGTCTACAACGACCATTGCCGCGCCCTCCGCGACCGCCTGACCGACGGCATCCTCGCCGCCATCCCCGATAGTCGCCTCAACGGCCCGCGCGGCGACCGCCGCCTCGCCAACAACGTCAACATCGCCTTCGGCGGGGTCGAGGGCGAGAGCCTGATCATCGCGCTCGACCTCGAAGGGGTCGCGGCGTCGAGCGGCTCCGCCTGCACCACCGGCGCGACCGAGCCGAGCCACGTCCTCCGCGCCATCGGCGTCCCCGACGCGGCCATCGCGGGCAGCCTCCGCCTCACCGTGGGCCGCGACAACACCCCCGCCGATGTGGATGAGCTCCTCGCCCTCCTCCCGGACATCGTCGCCCGCCTCCGCGCCGACTCGTGGTAGAGTACGAAAATAAGAAAGACGAAACAGGAGACACAGAGACACAGAGGGGGACAAGAGAGGAAGACGATTGACGGGAACGACCGATAGCATCATCAGCGCAGCGATAGAAGTCTATCGCCATATTGGCCCTGGACTATTAGGGTCAGTTTACGAAGAATGCCTTTGTCACGAGTTGCAGCTGCGTCAAATCCCTTTTCAACGACAAGTGCCGCTACCCGTACACTATAAGGGACTGCAACTCCCGCACGGACATAGACTTGATCTTCTCGTCAACGATACGATTGTGGTGGAATTGAAGGCGATCGAAACGCTTTTGCCGGTACACAAAGCCCAACTCCTCAGCTATCTCCGCCTCGGGCAGTGGCCGCCAGGATTGCTGATCAATTTCAACGAAGCACGGTTTGTCGACGGGCTCCGCAGAATAACGCTCAACCTTCCCGGACCATAAACTTCTCTCTCCCTCGTCTCTCTATGTCTCTGTGTCTCCTGTTTCGTCCTTTACCTTCGGGAGGTTGCTATGGTGATGACGCATGCTGGTGGGCTAATCGGGCGGGAGTTGGCGGCGGTCGATACGCCGTCATTGGTCATCGATCTCGACGTGATGGAGCGAAACTTGGCGACGATGGCGGCGTTCTTCGCGGACAAGCACACGAAGCTGCGCCCGCACGCCAAGACCCACAAGAGCCCGATCATCGCGCACAAGCAATTGGCGCTCGGCGCGGTGGGGATCACCTGCGCGAAGCTCGGCGAGGCCGAGATCATGGTCGAGGCCGGGGTGCCGGATGTGCTCGTCGCCAACCAGATCATCGGGCCGACGAAGATCGCCCGCCTCGTCGGGTTGCTGCACCACGCGCGCGTCACCGTCGCGGTCGATGACCCGGCAAATCTGCGCGCGCTGGCGGCGGCGGCGAGCGAGCGCGGCGTGACCCTCGACGTGCTGGTCGAGGTCAACACCGGCATGAATCGTTGCGGGGTCGAGCCGGGCGCGGCGGCGGTGACGCTGGCGCAGGTCGCGGCGGATCTGCCCGGCATCCGCTTCCGGGGTATCCAGGCGTACGAGGGGCATCTGGTCAACATCGCGGACGACGCGGAGCGCGCCGCGCGGGTGCGCGCGGCGATGGCCCCGATCGTCGCGAGCCGCCACGCGATCGAGGCGACGGGCTTGCCGGTGGAGATCGTCTCCGGCGGCGGCACCGGCACCTTCGCGCACACCGGCCTCGTGGAGGGCTTCGACGAGGTCCAGGCCGGGTCATACGTCTTCATGGACGCGAAGTACGGCGAGATCGGCGGGATCGGTGAGCGCTTCGGTCCCGCGCTGACGGTGCTGGCGATGGTCATCAGTCGCCCCACGGACGACCGCGCGATCCTCGACATGGGGCGCAAGACGCTGGGGATCGATCAGGGGACGCCCCGACTGCTGGACGGGCCGGAGGGGGTGCGCTTCCTCAGCTTCTCGGAAGAACACAGCACGCTCGCGGTCGAGGGCGCGGCGCGCGATCTGCGCCCCGGCGATCAGGTGCGCGTGATCCCCGGCCACGGCTGCACCACCGTGAATCTCTACGATCGCTACATCGCCACGCGCGGCGGCGTGGTCGAGGCGGTCTGGCCGATCGCGGCGCGCGGTCGGGCGCAATAGCGCGAGATGGGATCACCGCCATGCCGACGCCGCGCGACTTCTTCGCGATGCTCTTCATCAAACGTCCGGCACGCAAACTGACCCACGCCGACCTGATCGCGCGCCGCGAAGCGGGCGATGAGCCGATACGGAGGCGTGCCGCCCGCGCGACCCCGAGTGCGGGCAACAGCGGCGCATTGCGTCACATCATCGGCATCGAGCGGTGGGGGTAGCGCCGTCTCCGCGCGATCCTCGGCGAACCGCCGCTCGCCGGCGAGTACGATGGCTACCAGCCCGATCCGGCGACCAACTGGCCCGCCCTGCGCGACGAGTGGGCGGCGAGGCGCCGGGAGACGATCGCGCCGGCGGGGCAGATCGTGGCGGCGGGGCTCGACGACGGCACGAAAGCGGCGCACAATGGCCTGGGCGCCCTCACCGCGCGCGTGGCTCTCCTAGCGCTTGGCGCACCCCAGCCGGGGGGCATTCAGGATCCGCTAACGATCCACGCAAACGACCCTACACTGGCCCGCGCCGCCCAACTGGGCGGCGCGGAATGGAGTGGCACTATTCTCCAGCGCGACTGCAATACCTCTTCCAGGACCGCCGGGCAACCATAGTCGGGAGATGAGTCCAGCTGACGAGCGGCGCGTGTCATCGCAATTCTGACCCGATCGAGACTATCACCTCTTCAGGCAGACGCGCGATAGCCTCTTCATGGGCGCTATATGGGCGCGTTAGCTCGCCGCCCTGGGCAGCGCCCTCGCGGCGAAGGCGGCGAAGGTTTCGAGTTGCACGTCGGGGTAGCGATCGTTCTGAAGATCGCTGAGCGCGGTCTGGCCGGTCAACATATAGAGCTGATAGGCCAACATCACGACGTTGGATGGATTGGACGTATCTTCCCTGGCTTTCGTCATCGCGGCGCGCAGATCGGCCTCCGAACCGCGCGAGCGGCGCTCGAACCGGCGCCCAGTGTGCGCTTCGATCACTCGCGTCGCATCGAGGATCGATACCTGGTCGCCCGCGAAGGCGAACTTCCCGCTCCTGACGCTTCGGTCGAGTGCGATGTGCGCCACCATGCGTGCGGTGTCCTCGACACTGGTAACCTCGATCGGCCGCGTACCGTCACCCCAAAAGGTCACGACGCCGCCGTCGTAGTCGATCGCACCCATGCCCGGCCCAAACATTTCCATAAACGCCCCTTGTAGGACGTGAACGTGCTCGATCCCGGTCGCTTCGATCGCCTCATCGGCGTTGCGGCGCAAGTCGAACATCATGTGCTCGCCAGGCGTTGCCTTGAAGAGATCGAGCGCATAGTCGGACGGCAGGATGCGGCGCACACCATTGTGCATACCAACCTCAGCGAGCGCCACCTGTCCATCGATGATCACATCAGGCCCGCCCTGAATGGCCGACACGATCACATCGACGCCCTGTGTCGCGCGGTTGAGCGAGTCCCGGTCGCCGAGATTGCCCTCGACGATCGCAGCCCCCCGGTCGAGGAACGGTGCCACCACGGGATTTTTGTCCGCTCCTTCGGTCGTACGGAGCAGCAAGCGGACCCGCGCGTCGGGCTGATCGAGCAGCTGACGCGCGACATGGCTACCGAACATACCAGTAGCGCCAACCAGAAGAACTGTTTTTGCCACGGAAGTCTCCTCTCTCAGGTTGGAGCGTTCTCGATGGTTGCCCCGCCGGGTGCCGCCGTATGGACCGTTGTACCCTCCAATTAGTGATGGGATCCCCGGTGAGCTTGATGACACCGAGTCGGCCCTATCTCGTCGGTACTCGCAAACCTGCCGACGACCCGCTTGACGGTCGGCGCTGATATCATGCGCGCCGCCCTACCCCATGCCGCTGATCTTCTCGGGCGCGATGGTGACGATGACGCGGGTCTGGTCGCGCCCGCCGTACCAGGCGTAGGGGCCGCCGGTGTATTTCTGCGCGAGCTGCTCGATGTGCGCGGCCCCGCCCTCCGTGGTGGTGTTGAGCACGCGCCCGCGCACCTGGAAGTAGCGGAAGGGGTTCTGCGGGTCGGCGATGGCGAGGGCGACGCGGGGGTCGCGCGCGATGTTCCTGAGCTTCTGGAAGCCGTCCACGGTGTTGATGATGACGTGCGCGCCGTCGGTGTCGACCCAGGTCTGGGTCACCTGGGGGGAGCCGTCGGGCATCGTGGTGACGAGGTAGCAGGGGCTCGGCCCGCGCAGCAGCGCGAGGAGATCATCGGGAAGGGTTGTCATGGAAACCTCCGGTACTATATTCACAGGTCGAGACCATGCCGCCGCGACGCCGACGAGTGATGGAATACGTCAGATATTGTGCGGACGGTCGCGATCCTCAACGTGGCCTCAATCCGACGACGCAAACTGACCGAATGCTGTCGGATATGGTTGAACAGCCCGCGTGAAGCTGCTCCTGTCGCGCGGCCTACGGGTCTTGGCACCCCGGCCATCCTTTAGCTGCTCTCCCCCTCGCGCCTCGACCTTGCGCCGCCCCAGTCAGGCACCGACCCCTCGCGCAAGCTGTCCGGCGCTTCGACAAGGTGCATACCGGCGCGTTCGAATACCTCGGCAGCGCGCTCGGGGTGGGCGATCATGGGCCGTCCCGCCGGTGGGAGCGTCCGCGCTGCGGCAGGCTCGCCGAGCGCGACGATGGACTGCTCGAACCCCGCCGGGGTGTACGAGTTCAGGACGGTGGCCGTCTCGCTGTCGACGCGGAAGCTATGCACCGTGCCACGCGGGATCAGGACGAACGCGCCCGTCGTCGCCACGAGCGTCTGGTCGCCCGCCACGTAGGTGATCTGTCCATCGAGGACGTAGAACTGCTCGTCCTGATCGTGATAGTGGGGCGAGGGACCCGAGTCCTTGGGACAGAGTTGCCACATGAGCGAGTAGTTGCCGCCGGTCTGGTCGCCGGTAGCCAGCATGACCCACAGGATCCCGACCTGCCAGTAGGCGGGCGCATCGGCCCGGTTCGCCACATACGCCGTGTAGGGCGTCGCCGCTTGCCCCTCATTCATCGCCGCTTCCCTCTCACCGCGCTGTGATCGCCCGCGCGATCATCCGGGGCGAGCATAGGACGGTGAGGAGTTCGTCGTCTACCACGTTCTTGCGGTCTCGTTTCTCAGCGACTGTCGCGCACGTATTGGCCGGGCGTGGCACCGACGAGGCGCGCGAAGTGGCGGGTGAGATGGCTCTGGTTGGCGAAGCCAACCTCGGTGGCGATCTGGGTGAGGGGAAGGTGCCCCGCGACGAGCAACGCCTTGGCGCGCGCGACACGGACCTGCGTCTGGTAGGCGTGGGGGGGCATCCCGACTGCGGCACCGAAGGCCCGGCACAGGTGGAAGGCACTCAGATCGGCCACGCGGGCGAGCTCGGCCAGGGCCACATTCCGCGCGGCGTGCTCCTCCAGGTACTGGCGCGCGCGCCGTACCGCCCCATGCTCCGCACCGGAGGGCCTTAGAGTCAACCTCGCAGCCCCGTGGCGCAGGATAAGATGGGCCAGTACATTCTGCAGCCACGCTTCCTGCTCAAGGAGCGACGCGGCGGACCCCTCCTCTAGCACGGCGATGAGTCGCAGGAAAAAATAACGGGCGTCACGATCCTCTACCAGGGGCATCATGAAATCGGGGACGCGCTGGGGACGCCCGACGAGATCTGTCGCTGTGCGTTGGAGCAGATCGGCGTCGAGGCGCAAGCCGTGGAAGACCGCGCCGTCGATCGCGCGCGGCGAGCGCACCATGTGGACGTCGCCGGGCGGGGTCAGAACGAGGGTCCCCGGTGCGACGGCATGCCAGACTCCACGGTGGTGGAACTCCCATCCGTCCCCCTTCTTTAGGGCGATCTCCAATTCTTCGTGGAAATGGCGCGGCACGCTGTGCGGGGCGGCACCGCCGCGAACGATCTCGACGCCGGCCACGTGCCGGGGTCGCCACACCACCACCCGCTGCCGCGATACTACATCGGTCCCCCGCCCATCGCTTGCTAGCCCCACATCAATCCTTATCCGTCATGGCGATATTGCCCGACTACCAGCCACATGCCGCATCGCGCGATCACTCGCCCTCGTCTGCGGCGACCTGCGGCGTGTCACACATTCTTACGCTGGGAGGGGATACAGACGGCATACATGACGGGGAGTGATATGGACTGATGGAAGCTGAGTCCATGCGTATGGGATCCCTTTACACATCGGATGTACGCCGACTCTAGCCCCTACCTGAGCGACATCACGACCTTGATACGATACCCATTAGGACTTACGCGGTTGAACGTGGATTCAAGCCAACCCCATGCTTGGTTCGTGCTCAACCGCATAAGTCCTAACCCATATTACTCTAGCACGATGGAGCACGATGGAGCACGATGGAAATGAGGCCGCGAAGTTTAGATGTGCTACGCTCCCGTCGGTGTAGGGCGAGTGAGCTAGAAGGGTGCCATGTATAGCCACCATGTCCGTGTTCCACCCACGTCGTTACCGTCTGAGCGCTGCCTACCAGCAAACTCGTGACGCGCGCTGCACTATCCGGCGCGCGGTCAGCGGCACCCCGGTGCTGACCCGAACCGCCGCCTCTCGCCCTTCGACCCACATGCTCTCTGCTTAGCGCAACTTCACTCGAAAGTCGTTATTATGACGAGATTTCGGCGAACGTATGCGCCACCTGTCCTTTCGATCCGTGTCTGAGAGAGGGTGCGATCTGGTATAATTAGGGGGTGATTTTGATTGCCAGGACGCCAGTTTCGTGGCGTCACGGCACGGGAGGAGGAGTGCGTGTCAGCGTTCAAAGTAGTCTCACCTTTCGAGCCGACCGGCGATCAGCCGCGCGCGATCGCGGAGCTGACCGAGGGGTTGCAGCGGGGGTTGCGTAACCAGACCCTCCTCGGTGTCACCGGCTCCGGCAAGACCTATACGATGTCGAAGGTGATCGAGGCGGTGCAACGCCCGACCCTGATCCTCGCCCACAATAAGACGCTGGCGGCGCAACTCTACTCCGAGTTCAAGGAGTTCTTCCCAAGCAGCGCGGTCGAATACTTCGTCTCCTACTACGATTACTACCAGCCGGAGGCGTACGTCGCCCGCTCCGACACCTACATCGAGAAGGAATCGCAGGTCAACGAGGAGATCGATCGCCTGCGCCACGCCGCGACCCGCGCCCTGCTCACGCGGCGCGACACGATCATCGTCGCCTCGGTTTCCTGCATCTACGGCATCGGGTCGCCGGAGGATTACGGCAAGACAGTCATCTCGATGCGACGCGGCGAGGTGGTGCGGCGCGACAAGGTGCTCCGCCACCTGATCGATATCCAGTACGAACGCAACGATGTGAACTTCGTGCGCGGCACCTTCCGCGTGCGCGGCGACACGCTGGAGATCTTCCCGGCCTACGAGCAAGTGGCGCTGCGGATCTCCTTCTTCGGCGACGAGATCGAGCGGATCGTCGAGGTCGACCCGCTGACCGGCGAGGTGTTGGTCGAGCGGACGCAGACCGACATCTACCCGGCCAAGCACTTCGTCACGACCGAGGAGAAGCTCGGGGCCGCGATCAAGGACATCCAGGACGAACTCGCAGCGCGCCTGAAGGAGATGGAGGCGCAGGGGAAGATTCTCGAAGCCGCCCGTCTGAAGCAGCGGACGACCTACGATCTGGAGATGTTGGAACAGGTCGGCTATTGTAACGGCGTGGAGAACTACTCCCGCCACCTCGCGCGACGCGGACAAGGCGAGCAGCCGTGGACCCTCCTCGACTACTTCCCGGACGACTACCTGATCATGGTGGACGAGTCGCACATCTCCTTGCCGCAAGTGCGCGGGATGTACGGTGGCGACCGCAGCCGGAAGGAGATCCTGGTCGACTACGGCTTCCGGCTCCCCTCCGCGCTCGACAACCGCCCGTTGACCTTCGATGAGTTCATGCGGCACATCCGGCAGGCGATCTTCGTCTCCGCGACCCCCGGTCCCTTCGAGATGGAGCACAGCGAGCAGATCGTGCAGCAAGTGATCCGCCCGACCGGCCTGATCGACCCGGAGATCAGCGTGCGCCCGACCGCCGGGCAGATCGATGACGTGCTGGCGGAGACGCACGCGCGGATCAAGGCGGGGCAGCGCGTGCTGATGACGACGCTGACGAAGCGGATGGCGGAGGACCTGACCGATTACCTCAAGGAAGCGGGTATCCGCACCCAATACCTCCACCACGATATCGAGACGCTCGAACGGGTGGAGATCCTGCGCGACCTCCGCTTCGGGGTCTACGACGTGGTCGTCGGGATCAACCTCCTGCGCGAGGGGCTCGATCTGCCGGAAGTCTCGCTGGTGATCATCTTCGACGCCGACAAGGAAGGTTTCCTGCGGTCGGAGGGGGCGCTGATCCAGACGGTCGGGCGCGCGGCGCGGCATATCTCCGGGCAGGTGATCATGTACGCCGACCGGATGACTGGCTCGATGGACCGTGCGATCGGCGAAACCTATCGCCGCCGCGCGATCCAGCTGGCATACAATGAGGAGCACAACATCACGCCACGCGGCGTGAACAAGGCGATCAAGGATCTCACCGACCGGGTGCGCCAGGTGGCCGAGGAGAGCGACGCCTACGAGACCGGTGGTGGCGGCGCGGGGGTGATCGCGGAGCTGCCGAAAGAAGAATTGGCCCGCATCGTCCGCGATCTGGAGACGCAGATGAAGCAGTCCGCGAAGATGCTCGAATTCGAGAAGGCCGGGCAGTTCCGCGACCAGATCATCGAACTCCGCAAGGTGATGGAGGGCGATCCCGCCGATCTGGTCAAGCGCGTCGTCGCCATCGACGCCACGACGAAGAGCAAACCGGCCAAGGCGCGCGGCGAGCAGAACGGGACGCAGGACGAGAAGGCGGCGGGCAAACCGGCGGGGCGACGCCGCTCGCGCTACTCCTGAGCGGACAAGCGCACGCTGGCGCGATATGCTGCCGCGCATAGCGGTCGCGGAGAAGTGTGGTCGGTTCGCGGGCGGTGTCACTGTTGAAGATCCGCGACCTTCCGTACAATGTAAGGGAGTGTCGCCGTGCCGCAACTGGTGTGGGGCCGTTATGGCATCGATAGTGCGACACCGAATCGGGCGCAGGATAGGGAGCGCACCTTCATCATCGGCATAATGAGCGCTTTATAGGGTGTGTGGCGTGACGAGCAGAGGGGGAAGTGGCGATGCCTGATCACCTATCGGAACTTGAAATCGGCTTTGTCGCATTTGGGCTTACGCTGATGATCTTCGCGGTGCAAGGCTTCATCTCGGTTGCGCTCGAAGGGCGCGAGGTACACGTCGGGCGTATCATGCCGCACCTGACCAACAAGATCAGCCTCTCGCTGATGCTCGGCTCGCTCCTGCTCTTCGTCCTGTCGCTCGTGCTTGGCACCGGCGTCGCGCTGGGCTGGAGCGTGAAGGTGATCGGCTCGCTGGCCGGGATCGGCGCGATCATCCTGGCGCTCATGCTCGCCCCCTACAAGGAGGGATTTGTCGGCAGCGAGGCACACTTCGATGATCGCAACGATGGGGTGCCCTGGTAAGCACCGGCAGGAAAAGTTAGCCCCGCAGCGATCGTTTCTGCGGGGCGTGGCGATGAGGAGCAGAGGGTTATGGCGACAGGACAAGCACGGTTGAGTACACCCACCGGGCAAAACGAACAGCAGGGCGGCAAGTTCAGTCGGCGAAATCTCCTGCTCGGGGCGATGGGGGTCAGCGCAGCGGCGTTCGTCGCGTCGTTCAGCGTCGTGCCGATCTTCGTTACGAAGGTATTGCAGATAGCGGTACTCGAGGTCGCGGTCGGCGACCAACTCGTCTATGCCGCCGCCGGCTCGAATGGTGCGGCGGCGGGCGACGCGCTCAAGGCGAGCGATATTCAGCAGGGGAAATCGGTGCAAGTCTTCCCGAAGGGCAAGGCCGATAATCAGCAGAACCTGATCGAGATCGTTCGCACCGCCGCAGGCACCGGCAAGGAAGGTCTGGCCGCGTACAGCGCGATCTGCACACACCTCGGCTGTGTGGTACAGGCACAACTCAATCAGTCAAACCAGATCGCTTGTCCCTGCCATAATAGTCACTTCGATCCGAGCAATAACGCAGCGGTGGTGAGTGGCCCGGCCCCGCGCCCGCTGCCCAGCTTGCCGATCGACGTGGGCCAGGATGGGGTCGTCACGGTAGCGGGCGCGTTCAGCGCGAAAGTGGGCGTCGAATAAGTGCCGAGTAGCGGGGGAAAACGATGACAGCGCACAATTCCCAACCGGTAGTTCCACCCGGTACGTCCGACGAGCGTACACCGACCGGTGCGGCGGAGGCCGGCTCGCCGCAGATGGAGCGGCACTACACCGGCGTGATGGGCTGGCTCAACGATCGGATCGGGATCGAGGGGCTGTACCAGAAGTTCGGGCACAAGGCTTTCCCGGTACACACCTCATTCTTTCTGGGTGAGATGGCGATGTTCAGCTTCATCATCCTCGTCATCACCGGGGCGTATCTCGGGCTGCTCTATGTCCCTTCGAATAGCGAGGTCGACTTCAACGGACAGAAGTATCCCGCTGCCTTCGCCAGCATTAAGCTGATCGAGTCGATCCCCGTTGCCAATCTGCTCCGCAACGTTCACCACTGGGGTGCTCACCTGATGATCGCCTCGGTAATCTTACACTCGATGCGCGTCTTCTTCACCGGCACGTACCGCAAGCCGCGCGAGCTCAATTGGGTGATCGGCGTGCTGCTACTGGTCCTGACGATCGGCGCGGCGTTCATGGGGTATTCGCTCCCCTATGACGCATTCGCTGTCACCGCGACCGGTATCGGCTACGGGATAGCCCGCTCCATCCCGTATCTTGGGAACTTCGCCGCGCAACTCGTCTTCGGCGGGAACTTCCCAACCCTCGGATCACTGTCCCGCCTCTACACGCTGCACATCTTCATCATCCCGGCGCTGCTCGCGCTGACGATGGCCGCGCACCTGGTGTTGCTGATCAAGCAGAAGCACAGCCAGCCGAGCTACGCCCGCAAGCTCGCCGAGCCGGGCAAGGTGCTCGGAACGTCCCTCTGGCCCTATCAGGCGGTCCTGGCGGGGCAGTTGCTCCTCTTCATGCTGGCCGGACTCTTCCTCCTTTCCGCATTCGTGCCGGTCCATCCGGTCGATGCCTTCGGCCCTCCCGGACCGGAGACGCCGGAGGTGAAGCCCGACTGGTATCTGATGTGGACGTACGGCTTCCTGAAGCTCGTACCCCCGCAGGCGACCATCTCCATCCCCGGTGCGACGATCGGCCCTGAGTTCATCGGTGGGGTCATCTTCGGCGGGCTCGTATTCGGCATCCTCTTCGCGGTGCCCTGGCTGGACCGCACCAACCGCACCAACCACAGCTACGAGTACCTCCAGCCGGTCTGGGAGGCGCCGCTCCGCACGGCCCTCGGTGTCGCCTTCCTGGTCTATCTGCTCTCACTGTTCATCGCCGCCTACTACGACTCTCTCGGGCTGACCGTGGCACTGACATGGCTGATCACCCTCGCCATCCCGATGGTCGTCGGGTCGGGCGTATTCCTCTGGCACAAGCGTGCCGCACAATACCATACGGAAGTGTTCGATCCGACCAGTATGACAACCCAGGTGCCGGAAGCGGCGGGTTCATCCACCGACGATTAATCCGCCAATCGTACGAGAGACCCCGATCCACCGTTATGGCGGATCGGGGTCTCTCATGTATGCGCGGCGCTGTTACGCGAGCACACCACCACCGGAGGAACGCGCATGACCATCCAGCAACGCGATCGCGCGGGCAATCCCCTCATGGTACTCGTCGTCCACGCGCACCCGGACGATGAAGGGATCGGGACCGGCGGACTCCTGGCCCGCTACGCCGCCGAGGGGACCGGAACGGTGCTCGTCACCGCGACGCTCGGCGAAGAGGGCGAAATTCATGATCCGACACTGGTCGAGGAGGAAGCACGCCCACGCCTCGCCGCCATCCGCGAGGAGGAGTTGCGCCGCGCGGTGGCGATTCTGGGGATCGGCCAGCTCGAACTGCTCGGCTATCGCGATTCGGGGATGATCGGCACGCCCTCGAACGACAATCCGGCGAGCTTTCACCTGGCCGATCCCGAAGAAGCGCTCGGGCGTCTCGTGCGCCTGATCCGCCAGCATCGCCCGCAAGTGCTCGTCACCTACAACGAGAAGGGCGGCTACGGCCACCCCGACCACATCAAGTGTCACCAGCTCACGGTGGCCGCCTACGACGCGGCAGGCGACACCGGGCGCTTCCCCGAGGCGGGCGAGCCGTGGACCCCGAGCAAGCTCTACGCGACCGCCTGGTCCCGCGAGGCGTGGCAGGCACTCCGCGACGCCATGAAGGAACGCGGCATCTGGCACGAGGAGCAGCGCGAGGAGCGCACCGCCGAGGCCGAGGAACGGATCGAGGAGCAAGCGGGCGAGCCGATCGATGAGGGTGCCGCGACCGCAACGAGCGCGGCGACGGCGCAGCCCGAGGAAGAGGACGAAGAAGGCCAGCCGGACGAAACGATCACCGCGTTCATCGATACCGGCGCATACTGGCAAACGGCGCGCGACTCGTTGCGCGAGCATCGCACCCAACCGCTCGATTTCATCCTCAAGCTCCCCGACGATCTTGCGGCGCAGTTCTACGCCCGCGATTATTTCGTCCTCCTCGCCGCGCGCGTCCCCACCGCGCGCCCGGAGGACGATCTCTTCGCCGGGATCCGCGCCCCACAAGCGTAGGTGTAGCCAATGACGAGGACGAACCAGGGGCGGGGCTGAGGGTGTGGACCCGCCCTGGCGGTGTAGACAGGACCACGCTCATTGCGGGAGACGCCATTCCTTGCGGATGACAGCATAGACCGCATCGGCGACCCAGACGGTCGTGGGAGCGGTCAGGTGGATGCCATCGTCGGCACGGGCCTTGATCGTCTCGCCACCGCTCGTCGGCAGGTAGGTCGCAAAGTTGCCATTCGCGTCGGTCAACAACGACCAGCTATCGATGTAGGTCACCCACGGGCGCGAGGCGGCCTCCTTCGAGATGGCGATGTTGATATCGTTGGCGATCCGGTTCTGCTTCGACTCGCGCATGATCGGCTGCCCGACATAGTACATCCGCGCCCCGGCCTGCCCGACGATGTCCATGACCTGGGCGGCGCGGCGGGCATACTCGGTATTCCAGGCGGCGGTGCCATACTCCAGCGTACCGGCGCTGGTGCGGATCGGCACCCCATCGTTCGCACCGGCCATGAAGACGACCGCCTCCGGTGCCGGGTCATTCGCCAGCGCCTGCCGCAACCGCACCGGCCAATCGATGTAGGAGGGATCCGAGAGGCCGGAATTCGGGTGCCCATCGGGCAGCACCGTCATCAGGCCATTCTTCGTGCCCGTCTCCGCCAGCACTTCCGCCATGCTATCGACGAACGAATCCCCGGCCACGTAGACCCGTAACGGGGCCATCGCCGTGATCGTGCGCCGCGCGGGGACCGTCGTCGCCGTGGGCGCGGGCGGGGCACTCGCCACCGGCACCGCCGTCGCGGGGGCAGGTTCCGCCGCGCCGGCGGCGACCGTCGCGGTCGGCACGGCCTGCGCGACTTCAGCGGTCGGGCTCGGCGCGGGCGCAACACTCGGCGCGGCGGCGACAGCGCCCGGCGTGACGGTGAAGCGCGGGGCGGCATCGCGTTCGGACTGGACGGCGTTGAGCAGCGCCATCGGGCGGTCCAGCCCCACCTTGCTTGCGACGGTGTCGAGCTGCCGGGTCGGACCGAGCAGGAGCGTGCGGATTGGGCCATCCGGGCGGCGCTCCACGGTCAGCATCAGCTCGCGCGTGTTGAGCAGGGTGGCGATGATCAGGCAGATGATCGCCGCGCCATAGATGGCGCGGATCGGGCCACCGCTCACACGCCGGGAACGACGCGGGGGTGCCGGGGTATCATCCGCCGACGTGCGCGCCGGGAAACGCCGTGGCCGTGGCAACATCGGCGGACTATCGTTCGTGACACGCTCTTCGAGATCGACCATCGTCCCCGTCCCGCTCTCAGAATTGGAAGTAGATGAAGGGCGCGATGCCGCGCGGCCCGAGCGCGAAGATCACCGCCACCGCGATCCCCATCAGCGCACCCTGCGCCGGAATCGGCAGATCCGCGAAGGCTTCCTCCAGGTGACGCAGCAGATTTTGCGGGGTGAATTGCAGCAGGAGCATCCCGACGATCACCAGGGCCAGATTACTCGTCGCCAATGGACCCGGTGTCCAGACCGTCACGGCACGGCTCAGGAGCACGCCGACCTTGTCGAACGACGAGGCGCGGAAGAAGACCCAACCGAGACAGACGAAGTTGAAGACCAGGAAGCGCTGGACCCAGATCTGCCCCGGATAGGTCAGCGCCGGTTCGCGCGACACGGCGCGGTGCTCGCCGCGCAAGCGCTCCACCGCCAGACCGAGACCGTGCAAGAGCCCCCAGGCGACGAAGGTGAGGGCGGCACCATGCCAGAGGCCACCCAACACCATCGTCAGGATCAGGTTGCGATAGGTCGTCAGACGTCCATGACGACTCCCGCCGAGGGGGATGTAGAGATAGTCGCGGAGCCAGCGTGAGAGGGTCATGTGCCAGCGCCGCCAGAACTCTTGCAGCGAGGCAGAGGAGTAGGGGCGGTCGAAGTTCTGCGGGAAGGTGAAGCCGAGCAGCAAGGCCACCCCGATGGCGATATCGGTGTAGCCGCTGAAATCGGCATAGATCTGGATCGCGTAGGCGTAGATCGCCAACCAGATCTCGGGGGCGCTATGCTGCCCCGGCACCGCGAAGACCGGATCGACGATCGCCGTGGCGAGATTGCTGGCGATGACCACCTTCTTGAACAGCCCCCCCGCGATCAGGAAGGCGGCGCGACTCACCTGTTGCCGCGTCACCGCGCCATTGGCCTTGATCTGCGGCAGGAATTCGGCGGCGCGTACGATCGGCCCGGCGACGAGGTGCGGGAAGAAGGCGAGATAGACGGCGAAATCGAGCAACGACGCGCGCGCCACCGTCCCTCGTCGCACATCGACCAGATAGGTGATCGCCTGAAAGGTGAAGAACGAGATGCCGATCGGGACGATAATGGTCAAGAGCGGGAGACCGCCGACGATCCCCAGCCGGAAGAGGAGGTCGTCCAGCGAGCCGATGAAGAAGCCGTAATACTTAAAGACGCCGAGCAGGAGCAGATTGAAGGCGACGCCGCCGATCAGCAGCGGCCGTTTGCGGCGTTCCTCGGTGCGTCCGATCCGCAGCGCGAACTCCTGATTAACGATCGTGGAGAGGATCAACAGCAGGACGAAGCGCCACTCCCATGCACCATAAAAGACGTAGCTCGCCAGGAGGATGAAGAGCTTCCAGCCCGAGCCTCGTTCCCGCAGGAACCAATAGATCGGGTAGACGATCACGAAGAAGATGGCAAAGGTCAGGGTAGGGAAGAGCATGCCTTCTCCGCGCTGGTGTCGCCTTAGCGACGAGAGAGAACAATACCCGCGCCTGCGGACGCCCGGCAGGGGTGTACGTGCAGGAGTATAGCACGCGCTGCGCCTCCTGGTGACAGGGCACTAGGCCGCCTCGACACTACCCTAAACCGCAGCGCCGTTGAGCACCACACACCGCTCACCGTAGTCGCCCGGTCCGCGCAGGCGGAGGTGCTCCTAAGCCGCGTCTTGGGGCTTCAGTCCACCAGCAGCCCGCGCCCGCCATGTCCCGCCCATAAGCGCTACGGTTTAGTACTACAGCGAGAGTTCATGATACCCGTCGAGTCGCGCGAGGCGGCGCTTGCGATGGGCGCGGTAAGCCACGCGGTTCCGGTGCTGCCAGTGGCGCAGCACTTCCAGTGCCCAGGCCGGATCGACCGTGCGCCGGGGCAGGACGACGCTGACCAGCAGGTGGGCCTGGGGCAGCGTCAACGCGGGGGCCTTTTCCCCCCCACCGGCACTGGAGCCGCACGAGGAAGAAGTGGGCGAGGATGACGAGCGTGAGATGATGATGCCAGCCCCGCCAGGAGCGCACCTCGTAGTCCCCCAGGCCGAGGTGCTGCTGGCCCTCCTCGAAACAGCGCTCGATGGGCCAGCGCATCCCGCTCACCCGCACCAGCGTGGCCGGCGGTGTCGCGGCCGGCGCGTTGCTCAGGTAAGTCTTGCGTTCGCCGGTCTCGGGGGTGCGCCGCAGGATCAGCCAGCCGTCCGGCCCTGGCAGGCCATCGCGCACCGCCACCACCGGCAGCAGCGCGAAGTCGGCGCTGATCGGGCCTTTGCTGCCTTCCTTGATGCCCTGCCGCGACCAGGCGCGGGCGGGCAGCGCGGCGGCCACCGCGGCCACGGTCTGCGGGGCGGCCCCCGGGTCCACCACCCGCGCCCGGGTCGGTTTGCGTCCGCGCCCCGACCACGCGGGGACCGCCGTGGCCGGGCGGCCCGGCCACACGCGGGTGTCGTGCGGCACCTCGGCGTAGTACCACAGCCCCAGCCCGGCGACCTGGTCGAGCAGCGCCGTGTCCCGCCCGAACCCCTCGTCGCAGGCCACCCAGCGACAGCGCAGGGTCCCCGCCTGCCGCACTGCGGCGATCATCGCGCCGCCCAACGCGGGCTTCGTCTGGAACACCGCCTCGGCGGGGATGCCGCAGGCGTCCCGCCGAGACGCATAGGCCGCGTCCTCCACCCACTCCTCGGGCAGGTACAGCCGCCGGTCCAGCAGCGTGTAGCCGCGCGTGCTGGCATAGCCCAGGAAGACGCCCGCTTGGCAGTTGGCCCGCTTCCCCACCTCGCCGCAGTACTGCCGCTTGACCCCGACCGATCCCTGACCCTGCTTGGGGAAATCACGCCCGTCCAGCGTCAGCACCCCGGCGTCGTCCCCCAGGGCCTGCTCCACCTCCTGCCAGTGGCGGCGCAGGAGCGCGTCGTCATCCCAGGGGCCGGCGCTGAGGAACTGCTGCATCCCCCGCACCGCGTTGCGGTCCGCCCCCACCACGGCGAGCACCATCGGCTCGATCGACTTGCGCGGCAGCGCCGACAGCAAGCCGCGCAGGTACTGCTCCGCCCAGTCCCGTTGCTCTTGCCGCTGAAACAGGGGCGCATAGAGGGCATGATAGGCCCGCAATTCGTCCACCAGCCCCACCACGTCCTGCGGGCTGAGCTCCAGCGTTGGGGCGGTGGCCATCGGGACGACCTGGAGCATCACTTCCTCCTCCACACTGACGGTACCAGAGGCAGACTACCACGCCGAACTCTCGCTGTAGTATTAGTGCGCCGTTCCTGAAGTACGGTGCAAATAGGAGGCCGCAATGTACTACAGTTGCTCGCTAATAGCATAAGAACGGCGCGTTTTTTGATCTGCACCATAGTTGGGGAACGATGCACTAGGAGGGGGCAGCATACCGTACCGCACCTTTGTACGACACGCACAAACAGGTCGCTCAGCGCAAGTAGGCCGCTTCGCCGGGATACGATCACGCCCTCCCCTGTAGAATAACGCGCGATCGACCTTAATTGCTCCATCGATTTCTTTCGATCGCATCGGGCAATGGTGAGAAAGATGGCGTGCCGCGCTCACTTCACGGTATAGTTATCAGATGGACGACCGTCCACTTACCCGCGATAGGTTACTGCGGGATAGCCAAACCCCGCCGTGCGGGAAAGGCCATGAGGATGACCGAGGAGCGCGGGCCAACAAAGGGTCGGATACTACCGATGGTGGGCGGGCAAGCACGCCTGGAACGGCGCGACGCCGCCGAGAACCGTCAGCATATCCTCGCCGCCGCCCGGCAACTCTTCGCCGAACAGGGCGTGGCTGCGGTCAGCATGGACGAGATCGCGCGCGGCGCGGGGGTCGGCAAGGGCACCCTCTATCGCCGCTACGCACATAAGGGGCTCCTCTGCATCGCCCTGCTCGATGAGAACACCCGTCAGATGCAGGAGGCGGCGTTGGCGGCGCTGCGCGACGACAAGCGCTCGATCCTCGACCAACTCGGTTGCCTGCTCGGCTTTCTCTTCGCGCACAATGAGGAAAACGCCGAACTGCTCGGGGCGGTCAGCGACGCCGCCGCCGGCAGGCGACGCGGCGCAATCTATCAGAGTCCGCCCTACCGGTGGCAACGCTTGATGATCGTGGGCTTGCTGCGCCGGGCGAATGCGCTGCACGAATGCACGCCGTTCGACATCGATTACCTCGCGGACGCCATCCTCGCCCCGCTCGATATCGACCTCTACCTCTTCCAACGCCATACCCTCGGCATGAGTCCGGAGCGGATCGTTGAGGGCGCACGTCGCCTGATCCTCGACGGGTTGCGGGCGCGCATGTAGCGCGGCCGGGTCAGTCACTCAGTAAGCGTTGTTGTCCGGGAGCAGCACCAACCACACCGTCTTGACGATGATCTTGATATCGAAGAGCGGGGACCAGTTCTCCACGTAGTAGAGATCGTAGCGCGTCCGCTCCTCGATCGAGGTATTGCCGCGCAGGCCATTCACCTGCGCCCAACCGGTGATCCCGGACTTCTCGTGGTGCCGATAGGCGTAGCCGGGGATCGAGCGACTGAACTGCTGCACGAAGTGGGGCCGCTCCGGGCGTGGCCCGACGATACTCATCTCCCCCATCAGCACGTTCACGAACTGCGGCAATTCATCGAGCGAGTAGCGGCGCATAATCTGCCCGAGGCGCGTCCGGCGCGGGTCGTTCGCGCGCGCCCAAACCGGCCCGGTGCTATCTTCCGCGCCAACTTCCATCGAGCGCAGCTTGAGGCAGAGGAACGAGCGCCCATCGCGCCCGACCCGCTCCTGCATGTGGAAGACCGGGCCGGGCGAAGTCAGCTTGATCAACGCCGCCAGGAGCACGACGAAAGGGGCAATGACGACCAGGATCAGGGCGCTGAACACCACGTCCATCAGGCGTTTCACGCCACGATTCCAGCCGCGCAAGGCGACGTTGCGGATACCGACCATCGGCAAGCCACCGAGATCATCGAGGCTCAACTCGTTGTTCGTCAAGAGCTGGAAGGTATCCGGGTAGACCTTGATATTGACCGGGAGATCGATCACCCGTTGCGTCAGCGTCAGGACTTCCTCGTGCGGGGTGCCGGTGAGGGCGATGATCACCTCATCGACGTTGTACTCGCGGCAGAGGGCGGCGAGTTGCAAGTCATCGCCGAGGATCGGGACGCCGCAAAGCTGCTCCTCGGCGAGCGCCGCCTGCCCGTTGCGACCATGCCGCACCACACCCACCACCTCGTACCCGAGCCACGGGGAACGTGCGACCGTCTCCAGCACCAGCGTGCCGGTCTTGCCCGCCCCCACAACGAGTAACCGGTCGCGCGCGGCCTCGCGCCGCCGCAGCAATCCGACGACCTCGCCGTGGACGAAGCGCCCCGCCGTGACCAGGACGATCGCCAGCACCCAGCCGATGAGGAGCATCTGGCGGGAGTAGATGAAGCGATTGCCGAGGAGGATCGAATTGATCGCGATCGAGAGGACGACCCCGATCGAGACGGCCCCGCTGACGCGATAGAACTGGTCCACGCGCGACACGCCGCGGCGCAGATTGTAGAGTCCGGCCAGGGAGAAGGTGCCGAGCAGCGTGGCGAGCACCACCAGGAGCATGACTTCGTAGGTGACGGTGCTCGGCTGCTCGAACGCGCTGAAGAGATCGAGGCTGGCGCGCAGCTTGTAGGCGGCCAGGAAGGCGCAGAAGATCATCAACGCGTCGACCACCGCGCGGGAGAGGACCACCGCGAGATTCAGCCAGCGCTTGATCGCCGCGCGACCCACCACCGGATGCCAATCGCCGGTCGCGCCGTGGCGGGTCTCGCGAATGGTGGGCGCTGAAGGTCGCGAAGGCAGGGTTTTCATCGCCGCAGCTCCGCATTCATCAGGCGACACGCTTCTTCGTCACCGGGCGCAACAGATTCAGCCCGAGTGCCACACCACCACGCGCCGCGATGCCGGCGGCGACGAGCCAGTTGAGCGGGCGTGGGGAGCGCGTGGCATAGTGCTTCTGATGGAAGAGGTACATCGCGCGGTAGAATTCGACGATCATGCGCCCGCTCTGGCGCGCGCTCGTCGCGCCTTTCTGATGCAGCGCACGGACAGCGGGGTTGTAGAAGACCTGCCACCCCTGGGCTTTGAGGCGATACGCCCAGTCGAGATCCTCGCCATACATGAAGAAGCGCTCGTCGAGCAGGCCGACCCGATCGATCGCGGACACGCGCACCAACATACACGCACCGGTCACCGCATCGACCTCGGTGAGCTGCCACGGATCGAGGTTGGTCAGATTGTAGGCGGCGAAACGCGCATTGCCGGGGAACCGCCGACTGAGGCCGAAGAGTTTGAAGAAGGCGTTGGCCGGGGTCGGGAAGCTGCGCCGACAGGCGAGATCGAGCGTCCCATCGGGCTTCTCCACGCGCGGGCCGACCGCGCCAACCTCGGGGCGACCCTCGGCGAAGGCTACGAGGCCAGCGATCGTATCGGGCGCAACGAAGAGATCGCTATTGACCAGGAGGATGTATTCGTGCTCCCGCGCGGCCTGCGGCGGTAATTCGGCGAGGATTCGGCGCAGCGCGAGGTTGTTGCCACCGGAGAAGCCGAGATTGCGCTCCGAACGGAGCGCCCGCACCTGGGGATAGTCCTCGCGCAACATCGCCAGGCTGCCATCGGTCGAACCATTGTCGACAACGGTCAGGGCGATCGTGGCGTCGGCACGGCTGGCGATGACGTGGTTGAGGCACCACCGGAGCAATCCGACGGTGTTATGGTTGACGACAACGACATGAACGTTCGCCATAATGCTATTCTACGCCCCTCAGGGCCGTTATGCTAGCCCCTTTTTCTGCCCCCGGAGACCCTTATCTGCGTGCCACGCAGCACCGGACATACAACGTATGACGGCGAATGTGGTTGCAGCGGACACCTGGTTTGGCGAACGGCGATAGCGAAGCAAGAACGATAACCCATGCGTATAACGCGCGCACGATCAGGGCCAGGGATATCCCATCGGGTTTTAGCCCTTCCCAGCGGCGATTTCCTGCACGGATATCACACCCTTGGTATAGTCTTTGCGGTGGCAGTTGGCTGAGAAGGCAGCGGCCTGAACGAGCCAGGGCGTGCGGTGCGTCGATACCGGCGCGAGACACCGGGGCGCGAGTTCGATTCTCGACAGTATGCAGAAGGAGGCATAGCAGCAATGTTTGGCCGTGGAAAAGTCATCAATGCGAGCGAGATGAAGCAGCAGTTGCAGGAGCGCCAGGACGCACTACTCGCGCAGTTGCAAGAGATCGAGTCCAGCAAGAAGAAGGGGGGGGGCGGGCGCTTCCTCTTCGGTATTCTCTTCGGCGGTGCGCTCGCGGGGGCGGCGTATTACCTCTCCGATGACGAGCGGCGTAAGAGCGTCCTCGGCGCGGCGAGTTCGCTGACCGGCGGCGGTGCCGACGACGGCGCGGAGCGCGATCAGGCCGTCAACACCCAGGTCGAATCGACCCTGTTCAGCGACAGCAGCCTGCCGAAAGACCAGATCAACATCAATACGGTCGACGGTGTGGTATACGTGCGCGGCACCGTGACGAGCAAAGAGCAGATCGACGAGATCGAGCGCCGCGTTAAGGGCGTCTCGGGCGTCGATGCGGTGATCAACCTCCTGCGGCTGCCGACCCCGGCGAAGTAAGCGGGCGCGGTGTGGGGCGGACCCCTCCCCGCCGCTGCGGCGGCGACCCTCCCCTGAAGCGGGAGGGTGGGGTCGGCCCCGGCCAACCCGCCACGGATCCGTGAACGGGGGCGCTACGGATTCTCACAGCGCTATAGACCGTGCAGCTATCCCGCCGAAGTATCGCCGCGCTGTCGTCGCTCCCAATCATCGCGCGTCAGCGCGTATTCCACATCGTCGCCGTCCCAGAGTACCGGGTCGGCGACATGATAGGTACCCGATGCCGCGAGAGCGTCCGTGGTGAGGCGATAGCTGCGGACGAAGGTCAGCCCGATCTTTTCCATCACCCGACGTGAGGCGACGTTGTCCTGATAGGTCGTCGCCACGATGCGCCGCAGCCCTACTTCGGCGAAGCCCTTGCGGATCAGCGCGCTCGCCCCCTCGGGCGCGTAGCCCTGCCCCCAGCTCTCTCGACGCAGCCGATAGCCAAGCTAGGCCTCGTCGGGATACGCCGCGCCGCGCGGTCGCAGGCTGAACCACCCCGCGAACTCCCCAGTCGCCCGCACGATCGCGGCCCAATAACCGTAACCCTCATCGGCGGCATACGAGCGGAGGAACCGGGGAAGGATCTCCCGTCGGATCGCGTCGCAGGGGGTGGGTATGCCCCCGGTGAGGAAGCGCATCACGGCGGGGTCGGCATCGAGCGCGCAGAGGTGCTCGGCATCGTCGGCGGTGAATCGGCGCAGGAGCAACCGCTCCGTTTCCAGGAAGATTTGCATCGGCCCTCTCCATCTCGCAGCATGGCAGCAACCACGATAGCAAAGCACAGGATAGCCCGACGAGCGTTGCTCGTGCGCGACGACACACGGTGCTGGGCCATTCCCTTCGCGCCCGCGCTTGTCCGAGCGCGACCCCGCTGCCTATACTTGCCGCTCATTCGTCGGCGTGCAAGGGGAGGCAGGGATTGGCCGGGACGGCAACGGCGGAGCCGCAGGCGCGGCCAGTGCGACGGCGCAAGGTGCGGAAGACGCGCGGGCCACAGGGTCTCCGCGCGATCATCGCGCGGGTCCGCCCGGTCGAGGCGGAGGCGCTGCTGATCCTGGCGCTCTTCGGCTTCGCGCTGCTCATGCGCTGGCCGAACCTGATGCGCCTGCCCCACTTCACGGACGAGATCGGCGAGATCCGCTACCTCCTCCAGATCTATCGCGGCGAGCGCTTCCCGCTCACGGCGCAGGTCACCTACTTCGGCCCGGTCCACCACTACCTCGTCGCCCTCTGCTTCTGGCTCTTCGGTCCCTCGATCACCCTGCCGCGCACGATCGTCTGCGTCATCGGCGCGCTCACGGTGGCGATGACCTACCTGATCGGGCGCGAACTCGGCGGCTGGAGGCTCGGACTGCTCGGCGGGGCGCTCCTCGCCACCCTGCCGCAACACATCGTCGTCAACAGCCACGTCGCCTGGGCGAACTCGACCACCCCGATCTACGCCACCATCTGCTGCTATGCCATCTTGCGCGCCGTGCGCGCCCTGCCCGCGCTCGTACTGGCGGGCGCGGCGCCGCCGTCCGGTCGTCGTTTCCGCGCGGCGGGGGGCTGGCTGCTCCTCTGCGGCCTCGTCTTCGGGCTGATGCTCCAGACCCACGTCGGCACGGTCGTCCTCGCCCCGGCCATCGGCGGCACCTTCCTCTTCGCCCTCTGGCGGACACGCGCCTGGAGCATCCTCCGCACCCCCTGGCCCTACCTGGCCCCGCTCCTGACGATCCTGGCCTATAGCCCGGTGATCATCGAGAACGCGCGGAGCGGCTTCGCGGGCTACTACCGGGCGCGCGGGCGCGACTATGCGTTCGTCGCCGATCCCTCCACCGATACCTACTTCTACAATCTCCGCAACCTCCTCTACGAGGTGGCGCGGATGATCAGCAACCCGTTCCGCACCCCGGCACGGACCCTCGACTACTTCACCTCGCCCTACATGCTGATCGCGGTGGCGCTGGCCCTGCTCGGCCTGGTGCTGCTGGCGCGGCGCGGCCAGATCCTCCCGGCCCTGGCGACCCTGATCACGGCGCTGGCGATGCCCTACTTCAACCACGCCTACGGGGTGGACGGCGACCGCTACCTCGTCACCGGGCGCTATATCGCCTTCCTCCTGCCGCTGCTGACGATCGCGATCGGCGCGGGCGCGATCGCCCTGATGACGCTGGCCCTCCGCGCGATCCCGCAGCACCCCCCTCGCGGCGTCGCGCTACGCACGCTGGCGGCGATCGTGCCGGTCGCGCTGCTGCTGGCGCTGATCCTCTACCCGATCATCCCGCTGCGCCGCTACTATACGTACGAGAGCAGCGTGGACCCCGACAACGCCTCGTTTTTGGACACGGTCGCCTTCGTCAACAGCGTCCGTGGCACGCGCGCGCCGGTGCTGATCGGCCCGCTGTTCTATAAGGTCGATCTGAAGGATGGGGCCGACGCACGCGATATCCTCGATATCTTGCTGACGCTGGATGGCGTGCCCCATCGGGTGCTACAAGACCCACGCACCGAGCTGCCGAAGATCGCCGCCGGGATCGATCCGAGCGACGTCGCGGCACAGCCGATCGTGATCATGATGCGCGACGAGTGCTTCCCGATCCGCGAGGAGGTGCCGCTCCTCCGCCTCAGCGGGCGCTACCGCCTGCGCGAGCTCTATTGGACCGCGCCGAGCTATTACGGGGTCTATCGCTACACCCCCGGCCTCGCGCCCGGCGCGAGCTGCCTGCCCGCGAGCGGCCCGACCCCCGGCGACTGACGTGTGACCGACCCTATGTGAAGGAGTACACCGATGGCGGAGCGACTATCAGCGCTGACGATCACGATCCACGACGAACTCGATCCGGCGCGGCACGCGGCGTTCGATCGCCTCCTGACGACCGCCTTCAGCGATGCGGAGAAGACCGAGTCGCAGCGGCAAGAGCAGGCCGACCGCTACAGCAGCGACGCCGATAGGATCGGCTACTCGCTCGCCCACGTCGGCGACGAACTCGTCGGGGGGATGCTGCTCTTCGAGCGGGCGGTGCCTTTCAACGGGCGCACCGTGCGTCTCGGCGGGATCGGCGGCGTCGCCACGGACCCAGCCTGGCGCGGGCGCGGCATCGCCGAGGCGACGGTGCGCGCCGCGATGGCCGAACTGCGGCGGCGCGGGGCGGGGGTCGCCTATCTCTGCGCGGTGCCCGATCTCGGACGGCGACTCTACGCCAAGGCCGGTTTCGCGGCGCTCGGTCGGCCCTACACCTATCGCGGGCGCTCGGGCAAGCAATACACCGACCATGACGGCTGGCTCGCCCCCCTCGCCGATCCGGCCCTCTGCGCCGCGATGCTGGCCGACACGGAGCCGCTCGACCTCGCGGGGAGCAACTGGTAGCGCGGCCTGGCACGAAAGGTGAGCGGGCACCCTACGCAGCGTGGCGCAGATGCCAGACTGCTACGCGCGTGCTGAGCCACCACGCGGCGAAGACGCCGCAGATCCCGAGTTCGGCCATGACGACCAGCGCCTGGGCCGAATCGCGCGGGCTGATCGCCGCGTTCCAGAGCCAGCCAGCTGCGGCGAGAGCGAAGACAGCGATTCGCAGCGCGCGTGGGAACTGTCGGCGCGGCGCGATGTTCCACCGCCACACAACGATAGCAATCAAGCCGACGAGCGCGCCGATGATCATTCCGAAGAATATCCCGCCCGCAGCGCCGAGCAAGGCAATTGTCGCCGTGAAGGGCGCTTCCCCGGCGATGCTACGCCAGGGTAACGGTCCCTGACCTTCGATCAGCCCTACCTGAATCAGGAAGAGGGAGAAGGTGAACCGTATAACCTGATACACGGCACCAGCCATCGCCCCCGCCACCGCGCCACAGAGAACGCTGTATCCGAGTGAACCGAGCCACCAGGGCACCTTCGATCCAGCCTGCGCCATCCGACACCTCCTGAATACGGGATCGCAACTGTAGCAAAAATAGCACATGCCGGGCTCGTTCACGCGTTGCCGGATGCCAGGGTTGTTCGACAGCATGCGCCTGCAACTGGCACCAAATAGCGTTCGTACCGATTATTCAGGTCAGTAGCGATATGAACTGCGGGAGGAACGCCACTACGGGCGATGGTAGATCCGCACCACCGCATCCTCCCAGACGACCGGGGCGTTCGGCAGATTAATGTCCGACGGGTTCTCGTCGCGGTAGAGCATGGCGTAATCGTAGCGCGCGCTCGGGTCGGGCACACCCGCATACTCCTGGCCGTAATCGACGCGGATACGGGTGTAGATCGGGTTGCCGCGCAGCACGTAGCCGATCATGCCGCCATAGGCTCCGGTCGGGTCGTCGCTACGGGAGATGTAGACCGAGGCCGTGGGCGGCACCAGGGCGCGCAGCGCGGCGAACCGCGCGGTCGGGGCGAGCTGATAGGCGGTGTCGGCATCGAAGCGCGCCACCGCGCTCGCCTGTGTCGTGCCGCCATCGAGCAAGGCGCGGGTCCGATCCGCGACTTCGCCGCCCAATTCATCGTAGTGGACGACGAGATGGGTCACGCCGAGCCCCTGCAAGATCGCCAGGGCGCGCGGGGTCGGGCCGTCGCGCAACTCGTAGAAGAGCGCCTTGTAGCCCTTCGGCAGCACGTTCGCCGAGCCGTTGACGACCGGACGTCCATGATAGAGGGAGTAGAACTGGTAGAAATCGCCGAGCATCCCGGAGCGATCGGGGTGATCGGGGATCACGAACGGGAGTTCGAGGACGACCGCGCCCGGCTGCGCCGCCAGCCAGTCGTAGACCGGCGGAGCCTGCTCGCGCGTGGCGAGCGGGACCGGTTGCAGGGGCCGATTGAACGATTCGGCGACGATCCCCACGATCAGCAGCGCCGCCAGCGCCCCCGCCAGCGCGCGACGGTCGAGGTGCGGGCGGGCCGGTCGCCACGCCGCGACGCGCCCCAGGAGCCAACTCAGCCCTACCCCGGCGAGCCCGGCGACGCTGAGGACGAAGAGGATGCCGAAGCGGGCGGGGACGCGCATCGAATCGAAGCCGGGGAAGTGGAAGTAGAGGAAGCCGTACGGCATCTGATTGAGGAGGAGGCTCTTGTTGTCCGCCGTGACGTAGAGATTGGGGCCGAGCGCCAGGATCGCCGCGCCGAGTCCGAGCAGCGCCAGGTACTGCACCGGCGCACGCCGCCAGCCGACGATCAGCCCGACGAGGGCCAGCACCAGCGCCAGCAGGCCGGGGAACATGTTCCGCTCGAAGGTGTAGCGCCCGTAGTCGCGGAGCGGCGCGGTGAGCGTCCCCCAGATCAAGTTCTGCCCGTCCGCCGTGAAGAACGAGGCGAGGTTCGCCGAGTAATAGGCGTTCTCCGCGATCGAGCGCTCGACCGTGTAATCGCCTTGCACCAGCCGGTAGCCGAGGAAGAAGGGCGCGACCGTCACCACGGCCAGCAGCCCGGCGAACGTGAGGCGTGCCCAGACACCGAAGGGCGGGAAGCGCCGCCGCACCCCGTCCTGCACGACGCGCAGCGCGACGAAACCGCCCACCACGAAGATCAGGTAGAAGGCGTAATACTGCGCCGAGAGCGCCTGGAGGGCGAGGACCAGCGCCAGCAGGATCGCGTCGGTCCAGCCGACGCGCGCGGGAGCGTCCGGGTCGGGCGCGAGAAGGCGATCGAGCAGGAGGATGATCAGCGGGAAGTATTGCCCCGAAAGCAGGCCCAGGTGCGTCAGGTGCGCCATGTGCAGCGGCGCGAAGGCGTAGATCAGGCCCGCCGCGAAGGCGGCGGGCGGCGAGCAGCGCAGCCGCCGCGCGAGGGCGTACATCGCCAGGGCGCTGAGGACGAAGGTACTCAGCATGGCGAGATTGTAGATCAGGATCGGGTTGTCGCTGAAGAGGCGCAACGGCAGGGTGACGATCGCGATGCCGATCAGGAGCTCGTCGAAGAGGTAGCTGCGCGCGTAGGGGTAGAAGATATTGGCGTCGAAGAGATGGGTCGGGTCGGTCAGGAGTTGCCGCTGCCCCCAGCCGAGCCGCCAGGCGCTATCGACCGGATCGCCGTAATCGATCACATGATCGCCGAGCCGCGTGACGAGCGGCCAGGTGAAGAGCAACACCAGCAGCGTATAGGCCAACGTCAGCAGCAGCAGGCGGAGTGCCCCCCGCCGCCACGAGCGCAAGCGGATCGCCGGGGAACCCGCCACCGCAGGCGATGGCGCGGCGCTCTGGCGGTCGGGGGCGACGAGTGTGGCCAGTTGTCTATTCATAGCGCGGAAACTGTAGCACGCCGCCGCGACGTGGGGCAATGCCGCGCTGCGGGAGACACCGACCGTCGCGATGGGAAGACGGCGGGTTTTGACAATCGCCAGAGAGTGCTAGTATGCCCGATAGCCGTGGCGATGGGGCGCGGCGGTACGGAACCACGGCACACGGCCAAGAAGGAGTACACGATGCTCAAGGTTGGGCTGATCGGGAGTGGGGGGATCGCGCGGAATCGGCACATCCCCGCATGGAACAAGCTAGCGGGGCAGGCAAACATCACGGCCATCTCCGATGTCGTGCAGGCGGCGGCGGAGACGGCGGCGCAGCTCGTCACCGGTGGCGAGCTGCTGCCGACGATCTACACCGATTACCACGCCCTGATCAACGACGCGGATATCGATGCGGTGGACATCTGCCTGCCACACCACCTCCACGCCGACGCGATCCTGGCGGCGACCGCCGCCGGCAAGCACATCCTCTGCGAGAAGCCGATGTGCATCACCCTGGAAGAGGCCGATCGGATCGTGGCGGCGGTCGACGAGGCCGGGATCGTCTACATGAGCGGGCATAATGAGCTCTTCTACCCGGCCATCGCCGGGGCGAAGGAGCTGCTCGATCGCGGCGCGGTCGGCAAGCCGTTCATCATCCGCTCCCACGAGTTCCCGACCGGCTATCCCGCGTCGACGGTGCCGGGTCGCCCGAGGGGCCAGACGATGATGACCGGCTGGCGCGCGAGCAAGGAGACGATGGGCGGCGGTGTGCTGATCGACAAGGGCTACCACCCGACCTACATCCTCCTCCACATGGCCGGGGCGGAGCCGGTCGAGGTCACGGCGATGACGAATACCTACGTCGCGCAGATGGATGGCGAGGACACGGCGCTGGTGATGGTGAAGTTCGCCAACGGGGCGATCGGCCAGATCTTCACCGGCGAGGGCTTCGCGTTCCCGGCCAACGATGCCAAGCTGCACGTCATCGGCGAGCGCGGCGAGGTCTACGGGATGCGCTACGACCTCCACGAGAAGCCGCGCGGCTTCACCGAGGAGGCGACCCGCACCTATCCGGTCCCGCCGCAGGGGAACCAGCAGACCTTCGACGACACGATCCACCACTTCTACGACAGCATCACCACCGGACGGAGGCCGATCCAGGATCAACACGACGGTCGTCGTGTCCTCGAAGTGATCCTGGCGGCCTATCGCTCGATCGCCGAGGGGCGCACGGTCAAGATCGGCGAGCGCTAACGACACCGATACGAGCGCGGATGCGGGGAGGGCTGCGACGACTGGCGCGGACGATCGTGCGGCGTCTCCCCGCGCCGCGAGGAGGGGTTAGGATGACGGCACAGGGGGGGCGCGGGCTCGCGCTGATCGGCGGAGCCCACATCCACACGCCGAACTTCATCAAGCGCCTCAACGCGCGCGACGATGTGCGTGTGACGGCGGTGTGGGACCACGACCCGGCGCGGGCAACCGCGCGAGCGCGTGAACTCGGCGCGGAGGTCCGGGCGCTCGACGCCATCTGGGCCGATCCGACGATCGTCGGCGCGATCATCTGCGCCGAGACCGATCGGCACGCCGATCTCGTCCTGGCGGCGGCGGCGGCGGGGAAAGGGCTCTTCGTGGAGAAGCCGCTGGGACTCGATGGGACCGACGCCGCGCGGATGGCGGTCGCGATCGAGCGCGCCGGGATCATCTTCCAGACCGGCTACTTCATGCGCGGGCAGGGGATCAACCGCTTCCTGCGCGACCAGATCGTGGCGGGCAGCTTCGGGCGGCTGACGCGCCTGCGGATCGTCAATTGCCACAGCGGGGCGTTACGCGGGCTTTTCGACACCGAATGGCGCTGGCTGACCGATCCGGCCCGGGCGGGCTTCGGCGGCTTCGGCGATCTGGGGACACACGCCCTCGATCTCCTGCTCTGGTTCCTGGACGGGATCGCCGCGCCGGAACGGGTCACCGCGCAGGTCGGCACCGCGACCGGGCGCTACGGCGACTGCGACGAATACGGCGAGGGGCTGCTCGCCTTCCCCGATGGGCTCACCGGCAGCATCGCCGCCGGTTGGGTGGACAACGCCAGCCGCGTGGTCCTGGAGATCAGCGGCACCGAGGGGTACGCGAGCGTGGCGGACGGCGAGTTGCGCTTCAGCAGCGCGCGGGTCGCGGGGGCCGATGGTAAAGGGTCATGGACCGCCCTGCCGGAGACGTTGCCGCACGCCTTCGAACTCTATCTCGACGCGGTGGCGGGCCAGACCGGCGTGCCGCTCGTCACGGCGCGCGAGGCGGCGACCCGCAGCGCGGTCATGGCGGCGCTCTACACCGGCGCGCACGAGGGGCGCTGGGTCGCGCTCTGACCCGGCACCCCGCACAACGCGGCAGATCGGTTTGGCGGGCGGGGGTTAGTTCCCCCGCTCGCCGATCTTCGACAAGATCTCACCGACGATCTCGTCGGTATTCAGCCCTTCCGCCTCACCCTCGAAGTTAAGCACGATGCGGTGCCGCAGCGCCGGGGCGGCGAGGGCGCGCACATCCTCGAAAGCGACGTTCAGCCGCCCTTCCAGCAGCGCACGAATCTTGGAGGCGAGGACGATCGCCTGCGCGCCGCGCGGGCTCGCGCCGTAGCGGACATACTTCCGCACCGCCGCCGGGGCGGTGGCGCTGTCCGGGTGGGTGGCGAGGAGGAGGCGCACGACGTAGTCGCGGACGTGCGAGGCGATCGGCACCTCACGCGCCAGCGCCGCCATCCGTACCACCTGCGCGCCGGTCGCGACCTTGCGGACGCGCGGCGGCGCGGTCGTGGTGGTGCGCGCCAGGATCTCACCGAGGTCCGCCGCCGTGGGGAACCGCACCAGCAGCTTGAAGAGGAAGCGATCGAGCTGCGCCTCCGGCAGCGGATAGGTTCCCTCCATCTCCAGCGGATTCTGCGTCGCCAGGACGAAGAAGGGGGCGGCCAGCCGGTAGGTGTTGTTCGCCACCGTCACCGAGGCTTCTTGCATCGCCTCCAACAACGCCGACTGCGTCTTCGGCGTGGCGCGATTGATCTCGTCGGCCAGGACCAGGTTGGCGAAAAGCGGCCCCCGCTGGAAGCGGAACTCGCGCGCGCCGCGCTCCCCTTCGGCGAGGATATTGGTGCCGGTGATATCCGCCGGCATCAGGTCCGGGGTGAACTGAATCCGGCTGAATTGCAGGTCGAGCGCGTCCGCGATCGTGCGGACGAGCATCGTCTTGCCGAGGCCCGGCACCCCTTCCAGCAGCGCGTGCCCCCCGGCGATCAGGCAGATCAGCACCTCGCGCAGGATTTCCTGCTGCCCGACGATCAGCTTGCCGATCTCCTCTTCCACCGTGGCGGCGATCCGCCGGAACTCCTCCACCGACAGTGCCTGTTCGTCGATCGTACCTACGCTCATCGTCCGACCCCTCAGCGCCTTGCGGCGGCGTTCGCGCGCTCGGGCGCACACCATTCCACTTTAACTATACGACACCCGCTCTTCTCAGTAACGCCGCGCGACAGGCTGCGGTAACTCGATAGTCAATCTGGCAAACTATCTGGTACAGTGTCATCGTTTGTTCGGGGGCACCGCCCTTGCGTAATGGCACTGGGGGAACTTTCTCCCCGCGTATGGCGTCTTTTTGTGTGCGAGAGCCCGCGTCATCCAGACCCAAGGGCTTTCGGCACCTTTGGCACACCGCGCGGCGCGCACCGGCGCGGTTATCGCAATTAGCCGCGCGGCGATGTTGTATCACCAACAATGTATGGCAGCGTTGAGATCCGAATTCGGTCGAGGGAGCGGTACGCATGACAGGGATTGACAACGAGCGCGGGCAAGATCGCACCACCGTGGTGCTCGGCGCGGGGCCGGGCGGGCTCGCCACCGGCTACTGGCTGGCGAAGCACGGCGTGAGTGTGACGGTGCTGGAGCGTGCGTCGGTCGTCGGTGGCTTGGCGCGCACCGTGGAGCGCGACGGCTTCAAGTTCGATCTCGGCGGACACCGCTGGTTCAGCAAAGTCGACGAGGTCAACGACTTCTATAAAGAAGTCATCGCCGACGAGACGATCTGGGTCCACCGCATCAGCCGGATCTACTTCGATGGCAAGTACATCGACTATCCGCTGAGCATCGGCAATGCGCTGGCCACGATCGGCCCGGTCCAGGCGGCCAAGGCGCTGGCCGATTATGCGCGGGTGCGCGTCGAGCAGCGCCTCGACCCGCAGCCGCTCGTCTCGATGGAAGATGCCTACGTCGATCAGTACGGGCGTACCCTCTACGAGCTTTTCTTCGCGCGCTACTCCGAGAAGGTCTGGGGGCTCCCCTGCGCGCAGATGAGCGGCGATTGGGTCAACCAGCGCACCAAGGGGATGTCGCTGGTCACGGCGGTCAAGGATGCGATCATCCCCTCCAAGGGCGCGGTCCAGAGCCTGATCGACTCCTTCATGTACCCGCGCTATGGCTACGGTCGCCTCTCCGAGCGGATGGCCGAGGGGATCACCGCCGCCGGCAACGACGTCCGCCTCAATAGCGGCGTGACGAAGGTGATGCGCGAGGGCAAGCACATCACCGGCGTGGTGACGACCGACGAGGCCGGGAACGAGGAGACGATCGCGGGCGCACAGTTCGTCTCCTCGATCCCGCTGACCGTCCTCGGGCAGATCATGGATCCCCCGGCCCCGGACGAGGTGATCGCGGCGGCGAAGTCGCTCGTCTTCCGCAACGTCATCACGGTCAACCTGATGCTCGATCGCGAGCAAATGACCGACGACACCTGGCTCTACGTCCACGACCGCAACATCCTCTTCGGGCGGCTGCACGAGCCGAAGAATTGGAGCGTCGACATGGTCCCGGACCAGTCGAAGACCTCCGTGGTCGCGGAATACTTCTGCTCCTTCGGCGACCATATTTGGAATATGAGCGACGACGAGTTGGTGGAGCAGACGATCCACCATCTCAGCGACGACCTCGGCTTCATCGAGCGTGGCGAAGTGCTCGGCGGTTTCGCGGTCCGCTGCCCGCGCGCCTATCCCAGCTACACGATCGGCTACGACGCACCGCTGGCGATCCTCAAGGGCTTCATCGAGTCGTTCGATAATCTCCAGATCATCGGGCGGTACGGCACCTTCCGTTACAACAATGCCGATCACTCGGTCGAGACAGGGCTGCTCGCCGCCAAGAACATCCTCGGCGAATCGCACGACCTCGACCGCGTTAACGCCGATCAGGAATATCACGAGATCAAGCGGCTCAAGCCGACCGAGATGGCCCCTACCAACGGCGGTGGCAACGGCAAGCACCCCACCGAGTCCTACGCAGACCGGGAACAGGTCGGTGCGGGTGCCGCGAAGAATGGCACGTCGTTCGGCGAGTAGCGCGCCCGATGAGCCCCGCCCACGTCTTCGGTACGTGGGCGGGGCTTGCCGCGTGGTGATGGATAGACGATGGCGCTGGCAGGGCAGGCCGGGCAGCAACGGCGGGAACAGGAAGGGACGGCGGAGCGCCAGCGGATTGGGATGCTGGTTCGTTTGCGTCAGCGGCTGACCGTCTCGGCGTGCGGACGGATCGTGGCCGCGCTGCTCGTCTTTGCCTTCGTGCGGCAACTGATCCTGATCGCCGCCTACCCCCCCTTCCAGGGGCACGATGAGGTCGGCCACTACGGCTATCTCTGGACGATGGAGCACTTCGGACGGCTCCCCACCCTGGATGACAACCTCCCGGTCGTCCTCGATCCTTACCGCTCCTTTACCCTCAATTGGCCGGCGGTCTACACCGCGAATCACCCGCCCGGCTACTATCTGCTGACCTTCCCGATCATGAAGCTCGCCGGGACCGACGCGGCGGCGGATCTGCTGCCGCGCCTCTATGCCCTGCGCCTCGCCTCGATCCTCCCCTATCTGCTGGCGATCTGGTTCACCTATCGCCTCGCGATCACCCTGTTCCCGCGCGATCGTTTCCTGGCGCTCACCGCCCCGGCGGCGATCGCCTTCGCGCCGCAACTCTCGTTCGAGGGCGCGATCGTCAACAACGACATCCTCTCGATCTGCTGGGGGAGTCTGCTGCTGCTGCTCTGCGCGCTGGCGTTGCGGCGCGGGCTGTCCCCCTGGCGAGCGTTGGGACTCGGCATCGCGCTGGGGCTCGGCCTGCTAGTCAAGGCGACGTTGACGATCTTCCTGCCGCTCGCGGCGCTCGTCGCCCTCTACTGCCGCTGGCCGCGCCCGTGGGGTGCCATCCGCACCCGCACCTACTGGCGCGGGACGCTCGGCACGGCGGCGGCGTTGATCGCCCCCATGCTGGCGATCTCGGCCCCCTGGTACGCCTTCCTTTACCGTACCTACGGCGATTTCTCGGCCTTCGCGGCGATTCAACGACTCCAACAGGATTGGAACGTCCCGGCGGGCACCTTCGGCGAGTTGCTGACCTCCAAGGAGTTCCACCTGGAACGGATCCGCGAATACTTCGGCTACTTCGGCTGGAAGCTGATCCCGCTGACCGAGGGGCAGACGAACGCCATCTACGGCGGCTTGCTCCTGTGCGGGGCGGGGCTGCTCGTCGGGATCGCGCGCCTCGGCTGGCAGGCGGCGCGGCGCGGCTGGCGTCCCACCGTCCCGCAGCTCGCCGGGGTCGCGCTGATCGTCGTCGCCAATGTGGTCATGTACGGCGCGATGATCTACTTCGGCACGATGTTCATGCTGACCCAGGCGCGCTACATCTTCCCGGTCGCGGCGGCCTCGGCGCTCCTGGCGATGCTCGGCCTGCGGGCGTTCCTCCCGGAGCGCGCCCTGCGCCCCGCCGCCGCGCTGACTATCGCCGCGCTCGCGGTGTTCGATCTCTGGCTGTTGCTCGGCGGGGTGCTGCCCTATGCCTCCTTCTGATCGCGCGCCGCGCCTGCGCGGGACATCGCTCACGCTCCTCGGCACCTTGGCCCTGGCCGGGCTCCTGGCGCTCAGCAATTCGTTCGTGTCGCTGGTTACTTACGATGCCACCGGAACCGAGCGGACCATCCCGATCGCGGATATCTGGCAGCGCTTCTTCGCCCGCTTGCCACAAGGAGTCCCCGGCATCCTGAGCACGACCCCGCTGCTGATCGCGCTGATCGCGGCCTTCCTCTCCCTCGCCTATGTGCTGGTGGCGACCCTCCGACTACCGGAGTAGCGCACACCGATGCCGACGACAAAGCCTGCGGCGCAACAGCCTCCGACGCCCCGCACCGGCACCCCGGCGCGGCGCAGCACCCGGCCTTTGCGCGCACTGGGGCGACTGCGTGCCGCGTGGCGCGCGGAAGATCTGGCGCGGCCCGCGTGGCAGGGCTGGCTCTGGACCCTGGTGCTGCTCGGCCTGCTCGGCGGCTTCGCCTACAAGATCGGCGCGACGCACTGGTACACCGACTATCCGCTGGTCCTCCCCGATGGCCGCACGATCCGCCTGCCCGATACCTTCACCTCGATCGATCACCCCTTCCACATCGCCAAAGAGCGCGCCACGGTCGATGCCCTGCGCGCGGGACACCTCCCCGCCTGGTTCTCTAACCAGCAGGGCGGCTTCCCCGCCGAGTTCTACCCGACCGGCGGCGACGTGATCGTGGCGTTCGTCTATCTCCTCGCCTTCGGCACGATCCCGCTCGCCGTCGTCCACAAGCTGACCGTGATCGGCGTCCTCCTGCTGCCCCCCCTCGCCTACTGGGCGCTCGCGCGGCGCGAGCGCCTGCCGCTGAGCGTGGCGGTCCTCGCCACGCTCCTGCACCTCTTCGTGCGCGGGAACTGGCTGGCGGGCGGAAGCCGCGAGGCGGTCGATTACGGCCTCTGGCCCGACACGCTCGCCTCGTATCTCCCCCTCTTCCTGATCCTCTGGGGGGCCGATTGGCTGCGGCGCGGCGACCGGCGCGGCCTGATCCTCGCCACCCTCAGCGCCACGCTGGCGGTCTACACCAACCCCCGCTCGGTCCTCGGCCTCGCGGCGGCGGGGCTGGCCCTCGGCGTCGTGGCGCTGAGCGAATTGCTCACGCTGCGGCCCATTCGGCTCCCCTGGCGACGACGGGCAGCAGCGGAATCGGAAGCCGGGCCGCGACCGAACTGGCGGGCGCGACCCTGGCACGCCCTGCGCTGGCCGCCGCTCCTGCTGCTCTGGCGCAGCGGCGCGCTCGCGGGGCTGGCGGTGCTCCTCGCGGCGGCGCTCCTCCTGCCATTGCGGGAGAACCAAAACCTCTACCAGTTCACGATCTACTTCCGTTTCGAGGCGATCGGGCAGGTCTGGTCGGACCCCACGCACGGGAACGGGATCGGCTACATCGAGTCGGTCCTGCCGGGGCTGATCGCGCTGGCCGGGCTCGGGATCGTCGTGGGGTTGCTGCGGCGGGGCTTCTACACGCGCGTCGTCGCCGTGCTGCTCCCCCTCTCCTATTTGCTGATGGTCCTCGTCGGCTGGACCTGGCGCGATCTGCCGATCTTCGCGCAGCTCGAAGGGCAGCGCCTGATGCCCCTCCTCCGCCCGGCCACGATCTTCCTGGCGGCGCTCGGCGCGCATGAGGCGCTCCGCTGCGCCCTCCGCCTCGTCAGGATACGCGGCGGCGCGATGCTGACCGGCGTGGCGACGGTCGCGGTCGCGGCAACCATCCTCTTGTCGTCGCGCGTGCCATTCGATGACGGCCAGCGCGGCCTGCCCCTCGACCAGACGACGAATCAGGTCGGCTTCGCCTCGATCGCCCGCGCCGCCTACCTGTTCGATGCGGCGGCGGGACCGGGCGACAAGCCGCTGATCCTCGGCAATCCGCTCTCCTGGCACGCCTCGTTCTGGATCCCGGCGCTGACCGGGCGCGATGTCTACCATAACGACTATCTCTGGTTCTGGCGCACCACCGATTACGCCAGCCAGGAGTTGCTGGACGATGAGACCGCCGCCCTCGGCGAGAACTTCCTGCGGCAACATGGTCTGACTATGGTGCTGATCGACACCGACCGGCGCGATCTGATCGACCTGGCGAACGGGCGCAGCTACCTCGCGCGCCTCGACACGGGCGCGGCGGGCGGCTACGCCATCTACCGCGTCGCCACGCCCCCCGGCCCGCCGAACGGCTATGTCATCCCCGCGCGCGGCACCGTCACGGCGCTGGCGGTGGGGTCGGAGCGGCTGACCGCCACCGTCACGAGCGACACCGCGCAGGAGGTGCGGATCATCATCAACGACTTCCCGCGCTGGCGGGCCTGGATCAACGGCCAACCGGCCCCGATCGCGCGCACGCCGGACGGCTACATCGGCCTATCCATCCCGGCGGGGGAGACGCGGATCGAGCTGCGTTATGTCACCAGCACCGCGAATTGGCTCGGGCGTACGGGGGTGGCGCTCGGCGCGTTGCTGCTTGGCGGCATCGCGGTCGGACCGTGGCTCCGCCGCCGTCTGCACCGCCGCGCCCGATGAGCGGCGTTCGCGGCGGGGTATCGGGCGCTGCTCCCGCTCCCCGACTTGGCGGCGGTCCGTCCGGTCTACCGTTACTTCTACCGCCTCCTCGGCGCGCAGGGTCCGATGCCGCTCGACGAGTGGCTCGCGTGGCCGACCCTCTTCACCACGTAGAGCACCGCCGCTCTGCGACCATCAGCGATGCAGCGAGAGCCCCTTCAGCACCTTATCGACGATGCGGCGCTCGCCATGAAGCGCCAGCCCGACGACCCGCAACCCCGCGCTCGGCATAGCCCGGACAGCGGCGCGATTGTCCGCATCGTTGCCCGTGCCGAACAACTCCTCCGTGAAGAGCGTGAAGCGCAAACCGCGACCGAGGGCGCGCTGGTAAACCGCACGCAACTGGTCGCGATCGCCGCTGAAGACGAGGACCGGTTGCCGGAACATCGGCAGATACGTATTGCCGGAACCATCCGCATAGGGCTCGCCCACGATGTCGGGCTCCGTCGCGGCGATCCCGCTGACCAGGAAGGTCGTCATGTTCAGCTTCTGCCAGGTCGGTAGATCGTCGCAGACCGCGACCGCGATCTTCGTATCGAACGTCACTCGCTCCGCCGTCATGCAATCCCCCCGCAACTACCACTCAGGCACCGGTGCGGTGAGCGTAGGGGATCGGGCGGTCAGGGTCTTGTACGATCTTGCTCTGCTCGCGCGTACTGTCCGGGTGGCACCCCGATCACGCGCCGAAAGCGCCGCGTGAAGTGGCTCTGGTCCGCGAAGCCGGTCGCCTGGGCGACCGTAGCGGGCGGGACGCCCCGCGCGAGGAGGTGTTGCGCCGCGCCGATCCGCACGCTCTCCAGGTAGGCGTGCGGCGGCAGGCCGACCTCGGCACGAAAGACCCGCGCGAAGTAGAACGGGCTGAGGCCGCTCAGGCGGGCGAGTTCGGTGAGCGAAAGATCATCGCCGTAATGGGCCGCGATATACGCGCGCGCCTCGCGCACCGCCGCGCGCTCCCGACCCGGCGGGCGCGTCATCGCCTGGGGCGTCGCATGGCGCGCGATCAGCGTGGCGAGCGCGCCCAACAGCCGCGTCTCCCCCTCCAGCGTCCCAGCCTGGGCGATCAAGGTGTGCTGGAGGGCGACGAAACGGCGTGAGAGCTCGGGATCGGCGATGACAGCGGCGGGGAAATAAAGCGCCGACGAGCGCCGCCCCACCAATTCATCGGCGGCACGCCCCATCAGCTCAACCGTGGGGTAGAACGTCCGATAGGTGAACCCCGTCGGCGAGGCGGGCTCGCCGGTGTGCGGCTCATCCGGGTGAACGACGAAGAGGCCACCAGCGGGCGTCGCGTGCTTACCGCCTCGGCAGGAGAAGGTCTGGCTCCCGGTCTCGATGACGCCGATCGCATAATGATCGTGCACGTGCCAGGGAAAGGCGTGCGTGACGAATGCCGCGTGGATGAACGCGATGCCGTGCAACTGCGGGCGCACATAATAGCGTGACCACTCCCCCATCGCCTTCCCTCCACCGCACCGATCTCACGCCTCATCCCACAATTGTATGACGAAACCGCGCGGGGCGGGACGAGCGAGAAGCGGCGGTTGATCCCGATGGTATACTCGCGCCACAAGTAGCCGCACGCAGCGAATAACCCGAGGGAGGGCTGGATGGCCGAGATAGGGACACGGGGCGCGATGATGGATTATCCCGCACGGATCGCGCGGGCGCAGGCGGAGATGGCCCGGCAAGGGGTCGATTGGCTGATCATCGCCCCCTCCTCCGATCTCGTCTACCTGATGGGCTATCCGGCCCATGCCAGCGAGCGCCTGACCGCGCTGAACGTGCCGCAGGGCGGCGGGGAGCCGTTCGTGGTCGTCCCGCGCCTCGAAGCGCCGCGCCTCGCCGAGCGCCACGATCTGCTGGAGATCCTCGATCTGCGTGTCTGGGACGAGACGGAGAGCCCGGTCGCGCTCCTGGCGCGCGGCCTCGGCGATTCGCAGGGCAAGACGATCGCGGTCAGCGACCAGATGTGGAGCGGCTTCCTGCTGAAATTGCAGGAGGCGCTGCCCGGCGCGCGTTTCGTCAATGCCGAGGGGGTCATCAAGGAGTTGCGGCAGATCAAGGGGGAGGACGAGATCGTCTGCCTGCGCGAGGCGGGGCGATTGACCGACGAAGTCTGGGAGGAGTTCGTCGCCACCAATACGCTCGCGGGCAAGACCGAGAACGAGGCGGGGCAGATTCTCGCGGGGCTGATGGCGCGGCGCGGCCTCGGCGCACCCGCCTTCATGATCGTCGCCAGCGGACCCGGCAGCGCCTCGCCGCACTACCTCACCGGCGACAAGGTGATCCGGGAGGGCGAGGCGGTCGTCTTCGACTTCGGCGGCAACATCGCGGGCTACAAGTCGGACATCACGCGCACCGTCCACGTCGGCGAGCCGAGCGAGGAGTTCCGCCGCGTCTACGCGATCGTCGAGGCGGCGCGGCAGCGGACCTACGAGGCGGTGCGCCCCGGTCTCCCCTGCGAGGAGGTCGATGGGGTCGCGCGCGGGGTGATCACCGAGGGGGGGTACGGCGAATACTTCATCCACCGCGTCGGCCACGGCCTCGGCCTGGACACGCACGAGGAGCCGTACATGGTCGGTGGCAACCGGACGCCGCTGCGCCCCGGCATGGTCTTCAGCGACGAGCCGGGGATCTATTTGCCGGGTAAGTTCGGCGTCCGCATCGAGGATACCGTCCTTTGCACCGCGACGGGCGGGGAACTGCTGAACAACGCGCGGCGCGACCTGATCGTGATGCGCTGACCGCACGAGCAAAATAAAGAAACGGTGGCGGGTGCCGCCAGCACCCGCCACCGTGAAAAAAGGGGAGAAGGAGAGGAGAAGAAGTACTGTCCATTAGACTCTAGTTTTCGCTAACTGTGGGCAGTGAGTGCGGGAAAGGCGTCGGGCGCGACGCTCTGGTAGAGTCCGGGTGTTGAGACCGTGACTCGTCGGAGGTGCGCCCG
>JAABUH010000797.1_pt1 | contig 41260 bp, 40 predicted proteins | sample 5559121 | NCBI WGS metagenome assembly JAABUH01 (sample SAMN10711871, study PRJNA513364) | rock metagenome | isolation source: Antarctica rocks | place: Antarctica: Victoria Land, Battleship Promontory nord | collected 2015-12-28
AATCGCGCTCCATCATTCCCGTCAGCATGTCCGGCTCCGTGATACCGCTCACGCAGTGATTCGAACAAAGACCGATTCGGGATCCGTCAGAAACGCATGTCAGGGATTCCGTCCACACGCCCTAGGGTCGCGGCGATCAGAAATTGTGACGGGGGCGCGCCAGGATGGATGTGTGTGGACGGGGCAGGCTGCTGATGGCGTGCCTCGGCGCGATGCTGCTGGGTGCTGCGGCGTCAGGCGCGGCCCGGGCAGACGGTGGCCCGACGGAGCGCTCGCCGGCTGCCTATTGCACGCGGGTCGACACCGACGACAGCAGCCACCCCCTGCCGCATGACATGGTGGATTCGGCGGAGCACGCCTTCGGGCTCACGCTGCCGCCGGAGATGGGCGAGCGGGCGGTGATCTGGCGCTGCGACGGCGGCCGCGTGCTGGGCTGCTTCTTCGGCGCCAACGTGCCGTGCGGCCAGATGGACCAGCGGACGGAACTGCCCGAGGTCGCCGACTGGTGCGGGGCGCATCCCGGCGCAGGCGTGCCGCAGGCGGTGACGGGGCACGACACGCTGTGGCGCTGGAGCTGCGACGGACCCAGGGCGGTGCGTGGCAGGGCAGCGTGGACGCTGGACCATCGCGGCTTCGTCGAGGGGCTGTGGCGGCCGCTGGGACCGGCGACGGCGGCGAACTAGCGGTCTCCGGGCGGACACGGGCCAGGGAAGTCTGGCCCGTGTGCAGCCGAGACGCGGATCGCCGCCCGGCATGACATGCAGCATCGGCCAGGCGGCGAAGCGTCAGCGGATGGCGACGCCGAGCGGCCTGGTGTTGGGCGGCAGGGGCAGCGTGATCGTGAGATTGTCGAGCGCGGTGAGAAGTCCGCTTCGTTCGTCGATCCGCAGGACATGGATCTTGCCGCTCTTGCCGACCGATGCCGCGCTGTTCTCCTGCTCGAGCACGTAGAGGAACCGCTCCTCCGGGTCGAGCGAGATCTCCTCGTAGCCGCCGACCCCGCCGGCCGCGAGATGCTGGATCTCGACCGGGTTCGCGGGATCGGAGCTGTCGTAGACCGACACCGACTGGTCCGCCGTGTTGGAGGTGTAGAGGCGTCGGCCATCACGCGTGCTGCGGATCCAGCACGTGGCCCCGCCGGAGTTGTTCACCATGCGGATGAACCGGAGCTTGCCTGCCTCGTCCCAGGCGTAGACGCCCATCTTGTTGAGGTCGGGATCGGGGTTTGGAAAACCCACGTAGAGGTAGGAAGCCTTGGGATGCCCCATAGCCCGAGCGGCAGCGCCTGCGTCTCGTTCACCAGCGGCAGCGCGACCTTGTCCGCAGGGATCAACCGTCCATCCGGAGTCTGGTAGAACGAGAGAAGGTTGCCGCCGCCGGGGAACTCCGCGGAGAACACGAACGATCCGGTGCTGGTGGTCAGGGCCTGGGTCGGGTTCGACCCGGCCGGCAGGGTGAGCGACGCGTAAGGCTCAAGGGCCAGTCGCCCGTCGAAGCCCACCCGCGACACGCTCACCTTTGGCAGCCGGGGCTTGCCACCGTCGGCGGTGGCCTGGGCGGGGTCCTCGGCGCTGTCCACCGCGACCAGCGTGTCCCGGTGCAGCCCGAGCGAGACGGGCGTGCTGCCCCCGGCGGCGAACGGCGATCCCGGCAGTGGCGTCGGCCTGCCGTCACGGTCCAGACGAAGGGCGGCGATCGTGTTGGATCCGCCGTTGACGGCGTAGAGGATGCTGCGGGCACCATTGAGAATCACGTTCTGGTCGTTGTCGAACGGTCCGAGCTTGAAGCTGCTGTCGTAGTAGCCGGTGCCACCGGTGAGGAACGGCGAGCCGATCAGGGGACGAAGACTGCCGTCGGGGTCGATGCGATAGGCGAGGATCGAGTTCTGTCCCGCCTGGGTGACGTTGCTCTCCACGTAGAGCACGTGGCCGTTCCGGCCCGCGTGATCGCCCGCATCGCTGGACGGCTCGCCCTGCGCGGCGGCCAGGCCAGGCAGGGCGACCGTGAGGGCCAGCAGGGCCGCAGCGCCTGTCCGGCGGCGCTGGGCAGGCGGCATCGAGAAGTGGGGCATGGCAGGGTCCAGTCGAGGTTGCTCAGGCCTTTCGCCGCCGATCCGCCACGGGTTACCTGCCCTGGTATGATCTTCGCCGCGCTGCCAGGCGCTCCGGACACGGGCATGGCAGGGCTCTGCCGCCGGACCGGATGGCGGGCTGGAGCCTGGCCAGAGGCCGGCCGCAGGCTCAGACGGCGTCCCGACACGGGCTTTCCGAAGGCCCATGCTTGAAGGAGGGGCCTTTGGCGGGTCTGGGCAGAGCCCGGCCTTGCTTGCTGTCAGGCCGTCCCCGGCGTGAGGCCGGTCAGTGCCGCGCCTCGTCCATGAGCTGGCGCATGCGGCGGATGGCGTTGGGCAGACCGTCCAGGATGGCCTGCCCGATCAGGAAGTGGCCGATGTTCAGCTCCACGACTTGCGGCAGGGCGGCGACCGGGCCGACGTTGTCGTAGGTCAGGCCGTGCCCGGCGTGGCATTCCAGACCCAGCTCGGCGGTCAGCACGGCGGCTGCGGCGAGGCGGTCCAGTTCGCCGTCGCGGCCGTTCGCATAGGCGCCGGTGTGCAGCTCCACGATGTTGGCGCCGACGGACAGCGCGGCGCGGAGCTGGGCCTCGTCGGGGTCGACGAACAGCGACACGCGGATGCCGGCGTCGGCGAGGGCGGCCACGATCGGGCGCAGGCTCGATTGCTGGCCGGCGGCGTCGAGGCCGCCCTCGGTGGTGACCTCGGCGCGGCGCTCGGGGACGATGCAGCAGGCGTTGGGACGGGTCGCCAGCGCGATGCGGGCCATCTCGGCGGTGGCGGCCATCTCCAGGTTGACGGGGGCGGCGACGGCGTCGCGGATGCGGGCGAGGTCGGCGTCGAGGATGTGCCGGCGATCCTCGCGCAGGTGCAGGGTGATGCCGTCGGCGCCGGCCTCGACGGCGGCGCGGGCGGCGTCGAGCGGGTCGGGGTGGAGGCCGCCGCGTGCGTTGCGGATTGTGGCGACGTGGTCGATGTTCACGCCGAGGCGCAGGGGCTTCATGGGCAGGTCCTAGGGTCGGGTCGGCGCAGGGATGGCACGAAACGCGGGCAGGGTCGCGCCCCTGGCGGAGAATGACCACGGCAGGGGGTGCTGCAAGGGGACCGGCGGCACAGGACAGGAAGCAAGGCCGGGCTCTGCCCGGACCCGCCAAAGGCCAAGGCCTTTGGAAACCGATTTACTCAAAGTGAGGATTCCAAAGGCGAGCCTTTGGCGGAGTTTGAGGCAGAGCCTCAACCTTGCCTACTTCTCCTGCATTCCGGCGCGGTGAGCGACGATCTCCTCGGCCATGCGCAGTGCAGCGAGCAGGCTGGCGGGGTCGGCGATGCCGCGGCCCGCGATGTCGAACGCGGTGCCGTGGTCGGGCGAGGTACGCACGATCGGCAGGCCGAGCGTGACGTTGACGCCGCCCGCCATGTCCACGGTCTTGAGCGGGATCAGCGCCTGGTCGTGGTACATGCAGATCGCGACGTCGTAGGCGCTGCGGGCGCGCGGCGTGAACATCGTGTCGGGCGGCCACGGGCCGGAGACCGAGAGGCCGTCGGCGCGCAGCGCGTCGATCGCGGGCTGGATGAGCGTGCGCTCCTCCGTGCCCATGGTGCCGTCCTCGCCGGCGTGGGGGTTGAGCCCGGCCATGGCGAGGCGCGGGCTGGCGACGCCGAAGTCGCGGCGCAGGGCGCGGGCGGCCGTGCGCGCGGTCTCGACGATCGCCGTGGTGTCGAGCGTGTCGAGCGCGCGGCGCAGCGAGACGTGGATGGTCACCGGCACCACGCGCAGCTCCGGGCAGGCGAGCATCATCACCTGCTGGCCGGGAACGCCGGTCAGCTCGGCGAGGAACTCGGTGTGGCCGGGGTGCGGGAAGCCGGCGCGCTGCAGCACGGACTTGGCGATCGGGCTGGTGACGACGGCGGAGACGGCACCGGACTGGGCGAGGCGGACGGCGCGCTCGATGCTGGCGATGGTGGCGGCGGCGTTGGCGGGGTCGGGGTGGCCGGAGCGCGCGGGAGCCGCGAGCGGGACGGCGATCACGGGAATCGCGTCGGCGACGGCGGCGGCCTCTGCCGGGTGGGCGACGACCCGGACCGGGGCGCCATGGGCAGCCAGCCAGTCCGGGTCGGCGAGGGCGACGAAGCGGGGCGCGCCGGCGCGCCAGGCGGCGACGGCGATTTCGCCGCCGATGCCGGCAGGGTCGCCCATGGTGAGCGCGAGGGTCATGCACGAGCCTCCGGAGATGGCGCCGAGGTGGGATGATGCGCGGGGGAAGTCCAGGGCGGCGAAGGATTGGCACAGGAAACAAGGCCGGGCTCTGCCCGGACCCGCCAAAGGCCTGAGGCCTTTGGAAACCCATTTCTTAAGCAAAGGACTCCAAAGGCTTGCCTTTGGCGGAGTTTGAGGCAGCGCCTCAGCCTTGCTTGCTTCCTGTGCCGGCCCGCCGCCTGCGGCGAAGTCGGGCGGTCATGTTCCACCACTGGCAAGGTGCAGGCAGAGCCTCAAAGCTTGCTCGGCTGGATCAGGGTGCGTCGGGCTCGCCTTCGCGCTGCATCACCCGGATCACCGCAGGGCGCTGCTTCATCAGCGCGTAATGGGCGGCGAGGCCGGGCGGCAGCGGGATCGCGGTCTGCGGCGCCCAGCGCAGGGCGTAGAACAACGCCGTGTCCGCGACGGTGAACCTGTCGCCGGCCACGTAGCTCCTGCCAGCCAGCGCGGTCTCCAGGATGCCGAGCCCCGTCTCCACCATCTCGCGGCCCTGCGCCTTCACCTTGGCGGCACCCAGGCCCAGCGTGGCGTGCACCACGTCCGGCGGCTCGAACTTGGCCGGCATGAAGATGCGGCCGAAGCCCTGCCCGTGCAGGGTGCCGACCACGTAGTCCATGACCTCCAGGCACCGCGCCTCGGTCTCGAGGTCGTGCGGCAGCAGGTCGCGCTCCGGGTTGGTGCGGGCCAGCCAGGTGGCGATCGCGCCGTACTCGGTCAGCATCGAGCCGTCGTCGCGCACCAGCGTCGGCACCTTGCCCTTGGGGTTGAGGTCGATGAACGGTGGCTTGTCGTTCTCGCCGCCGAGCACGTCGATCTCCTCCAGCTCGTAGGGCTTGCCGATCTCCTCCAGCAGCACGTGGATACCGATCGCGCAGGTGTGGGGTCCCCAGTACAGCTTCATCGTCGCCCTCCTGTCGGCCCTGTCGCGCCATGAGCCGCCGCAGACGCCATCGGCACAGGGCGTCCCAGCAGCGACACCCGAGCAGCGACGCCCGATCGCCGTGCGAGTTGCACCGTCCGGCACACGGCCGCGCCGCCAGGATCGCGGGCAGTGCGCTCCGGCGGCGGACGGCCTAGCGCCGCCGCCCGGCGACCGCGCCGCCCAGTCGGGACAGCGCGTCGCGCAGGTCGCCGTCGGGCATGTCGGCGATGGCGACCGGGGGTGGGCGCGGCGGCGGCGGCACCACGGCGGGCGGGGCGCCATCCTGCACGAAGCGGAGGTGCTCCACGGCGACGCGGCCGAGATGGGTGTTGATCCTTCCGATCAGCGCGGCGGACAGATGCTGCAGCTCCAGCGCCGCCGGGCCGGAGCAGGCAAGCGTCAGCGTGGTGCCGACCAGCCGCTTCGGGATCGCGCAGGCAGCCAGTCCGGGGCCCACGATCTGCCCCCAGTCCAGCAGCAGCTGGGCGGCGGCCGGCGAGCGACGCTTGAACGCGGCGCGGGTGATCGCCGGCATCAGCGCCCCGAGCGGACGCGGGCCGTAGGGATGACGCGCCGGCTCGGGAGCGCGCGGTGCGGGGGGGGCGTCCGCACCCGTGCCGGCCATCGGGGGCGCCGGTTGCGACGCGGCGCGCGGCACGGCCAGCAGCGTGTCGGTGCGCCGCGCCGCCGAGGTGGCCATCGCCGGGCCGCCGATGGCGGCGGCCTTGCGCGGCGTGTTGCCCGGGGGTGCCCGCTTCGCCATACCTGCGCCGTGTCCTCCCTGCCCGCCGAAGCGCTGCTCCATTGGTACGACCGTCACCGCCGCACCCTGCCATGGCGCGCGCCGCCGGGCGAGACGCCCGACCCGTATCGCGTGTGGCTGAGCGAGATCATGCTTCAGCAGACCACGGTGGCGGCGGTGATACCGTATTTCGCACGATTCCTGGCACGGTTTCCCGACGTGGGCGCGCTGGCGGCAGCGCCGGACGAGGCGGTGATGGCCGCCTGGGCGGGGCTCGGCTACTACGCCCGGGCGCGCAACCTACTGGCCTGCGCGCGGGCGGTCGTGGCGCGCGGCGGGTTTCCGGCCGACGTCGAGGGGCTGCGGGCGCTGCCGGGCATCGGCGCGTATACCTCGGCGGCGGTGGCGGCGATCGCGTTCGGGGTGCCGGCGGTGCCGGTGGACGGCAACGTCGAGCGCGTGGTGTCGCGGCTGTTCGCCATCGGGACGCCGCTGCCGGCGTCGCGCCCGCAGATCGGCGTGGCCGCCGCGCGGCTGGGCGAGGACGCTGCGGCGCGGGCACGCCCCTCGGATTTCGCGCAGGCGCTGTTCGACCTGGGGGCGACGGTGTGCGTGCCCGCTGCGCCGGCCTGCGGTGTCTGTCCCTGGATGCCCGGCTGCGCTGGACGGCGGCTGGGGATCGCCGCGACGCTGCCGCGCAAGCTGCCCAAGCGGGCGCGGCCGGTGCGGCACGGCGCCGTGTTCCTGGTGCGCGATGCCGAGGACCGGGTGCTGCTGCGCCGCCGGCCCGGGCATGGTCTGTTCGGCGGCATGACGGAGCTGCCGGGCACCGCCTGGCGCGAGGCGGCCTGGGGGGGCGAGGAAGCCCAGGCCGCGGCGCCGGTCGCGGCCGAGTGGCGCCTGGCGGGCGAGGTTCGCCACGGGCTGACGCATTTCGAGCTGCGCCTCGCCGTGTACGCGGCCGAGCTTGCCGTGGTGCAGGGCGAGGGGGTGCTGTGCGACGTCGCCGACCTCGCGGACCAGGCGCTGCCCACGGTGATGCGCAAATGCGTGGCGCTCGCCATGTCGACCGGGACAACGGCGTCTGCGGCGCCGCCAGGCGGCAGCCTGCTGGATGCCGGCTAGGGCTGGCGTGCGCTGCGCTGCAACCCCGGACGCGGCGTCCGGTTAAGGGCGCAGCGGAAGCGGAGAGCGGCGATGAGGCGTGGAATGATTGTGGCTGGACTGGCGATCGGGCTCGCCCTCGGCGGCGGCGTGGCGCAGGCCCAGCAGCAGACGGCGACACCCAGCTCGAACCCGCCCCGTCCGGCGAGCAGCAACCTGCGCGCCTATACGCTGCGCAACATGTCGGGCAAGGTGATCACCCAGGCCCACGCCTACATGAGCAACGACAAGACCGACCTCGTGACCTCGCAGAGCGCCATCCAGCCGAACCAGGCGCAGAACTTCGGCACCGACCAGAAGGGCTGCCTCGACCACATCTCGGTGACGTTCAAGGACGGCAAGACCCTGGACTCCGGGACGCTGGCCGACTGCCACGTGCAGACCATGGTGGTGCGCGCCGACAAGATCACCACGGACACCTCGGCCGTGCCGGGGGCGACGCCGCCGGCGAACCCGTCGGACCACTGAGGCGGTTCGGAAGGAAGGCCAGGGCTCTGCCCCGTCGCCCGGAAGCGGGGACTGGCAAGGGCAGCACCCCTGGACCTGCATCACTCCGGGACGGAGGCACCCACCGCTGAGCCGAACACCGGAGCCCTCCTCACCAGATGGGTTTCCAAAGGCCTCAGGCTGGCGGGTCTGGGCAGAGAGCCCAGCCTCGCCTGCTTCCCGCTACTCCCGCCGTAGGACGTCGATCTGCACCAGGGTGCCTTCGCGTTCGAGGTGCCAGAAAGTCCACCCGTTGCACGACGGCGCGTTCTGCACCAGCGAGCCGACCTTGTGGATCGACCCGGTGTGTGGCCCGCAGGTCAGCGTGCCGTCGGCGGCAACCACGGCGACCACGCGCCGCTGCCGGTCGGTGAGCGCGGTGCCGGCCGGGACCAGCCCGCGCTCGACCAGCGAGCCGAACGGCACCCGAGGCGTCTCGCGCGGGTTGGCGCGGGTGGCGAGGCCGCCGTCGGGCATTGGGCGGGCGTCGCGGATGCGTCCGAGGGCGGCCTCGACGTAGGCGGGGTGGCGCTCGATGCCGATGTAGTGGCGGTGCAGCTTGCGCGCGACCACGGCGGTGGTGCCGCTGCCCAGGAACGGGTCGAGCACGATGTCGTCCGGCGCCGTGCTCGCCAGCAGCACGCGGTGCAGCAGCGCCTCCGGCTTTTGCGTGGGGTGCAGCTTGAGGCCGTGGGCGTTGCGCAGGCGCTCGCCCCCGGTGCACAGCGGGATCAGCCAGTCCGAGCGCATCTGCAGGTCGTCGTTGAGCGACTTCATCGCCTGGTAGTTGAAGCGGTAGCGGCTGTCGCGGCCCCGCCCCGCCCAGATCAGCGTCTCGTGCGCGTTGGTGAAGCGCCGGCCTCGGAAGTTCGGCATCGGGTTGGACTTGCGCCAGATCACGTCGTTCAGCACCCAGAAGCCGAGGTCCTGCAGGATCGTGCCGATGCGGAAGATGTTGTGGTAGGCGCCGATCACCCAGATCGTGCCGTCCTTGCGCAGCAGGCGGCGGCACTCGCCCAGCCACTCGCGGGTGAAGGCGTCATAGGCGGCGAAGTCGGTGAAGCGGTCCCAGTCGTCGTCCACGCCGTCGACCAGGCTGTCGTCGGGGCGGCGCAGCTCGCCGCGCAGCTGCAGGTTGTACGGCGGGTCGGCGAACACGCAGTGCACCGAGGCGGCCGGCAGCATCCGCATCATCTCGACGGAGTCGCCGCGCAGCACTTGGTCGAGCGGGAGTTCGCGGGCGAGGTCCAAACCGGTGTCCTGGTTCCTGCAAAGGGCGGCATGGTGACGAAGCCGACGAAGCCGCGTCAAGAAAGGCTGTGGCCGCATTGCCACAGGGACGTGCCCGACCTGCCAGGCCCGTCCATGCGCCCGGTCGCCCGGTGCCCGGGTCTTCGGGCACCAGATCTCCGGGCACCAGATCTCCGGGCGCCAAGTCTCCGGGCGTCAGGTTACGGCATGGCGAGCAGGGCGCGCACCGTGCCGAACGCGCGCCGGTGGTGAGGGGTAGGCCCGAGACGCCGCAGCGCCGAGCGGTGCAGGGGGGTGCCGTAGCCGGCGTTGCTGGCCCAGCCATACTCCGGGAAGCGGACGTGTAGCCTGGCCATCGCTCGGTCCCGGACCACCTTGGCGATCACCGAGGCCGCTGCGATCGTCAGGCAGAGCGCGTCGCCGCCCACCACGCAGCGCACCGGGCACGCCAGCGACGGGGAGCGGTTGCCGTCCACCAGGGCGAAGTCCGGCGGGGAGGGCAGCCGGAGCACGGCGCGGCGCATCGCCAGCAGGCTGGCGCCCAGGATGTTGAGCCGCTCGATCTCGGCCACTGACGCCGCGGCCACCCCGATTTCGGCCAATCCGGAGGCCACGAGCGCGTCGCACACGACCTCGCGTGCCGCAGGTGACAGCTTCTTCGAGTCGTCGATCAGCGCGGCAAGGCTGTCGGGCAGGCCACCCGGGAACACGACTGCCGCCGCCACCACCGGGCCGGCCAGGGGACCGCGGCCCACCTCGTCGAGACCTGCGACACGGCCGTCGTGCTGGGATTCGAAGGCAAGATCGGGCATGGCCGGCGGTAGCAGCGATCGGCGGCGGAGGAAAGCGCCGGCAGGGCGGCAAGCGGGGCTCCGCCCGGCCCCGCCAAGTTCCGGAAGCCTGCGGGAGAGGGCGCATGTGCTTCAGGCACGCCCGCCCGGCTTGACCTTCTCGCCGCGGGCGGCCTTGCTTCCCGCCAAGCGTTCCTCCCGCAAGGCCAAGGTCCCATGCCGATCACCCGACGCCGCCTTCTCGTCGCAGCCGCCGCCGCGCCGGCGCTGGTGCGCACCGCGCTCGCAGCTCCTGCCGCCGACCCGCGCATGGCCGACCGCTCGCTCGGCTTCGCCGACGCCAAGGTGGTGGTGCAGGAGTGGTTCTCGCTGACCTGCACGCACTGCGCCGCCTTCTCGCGCACCGTGTTCCCCGACGTGCAGAAATCCCTGATCGACACCGGCAAGATCCGCTACGTGTTCAAGGATTTCCCCCTGGACCAGGTCGCGCTGTCCGCCGCCATGGTCGCGCGCAGCCTGCCGCCCGAGCGCTACGTGCCGTTCGTGGGCGCGCTGCTCGCCAGCCAGGACCGCTGGGCGTTCTCGCGCACCGCCAACAGCACCGACGAGCTGGCCAAGATGGCGGCGCTGGCCGGCATGTCGCGGCAGGTGTTCGACGCCACGCTGGCCGACGACTCGCTCAAGGCCGCGATCCTGACGGAGCAGGACGCGGGGACGAAGAAATACAGCATCAACGCCACGCCGACCTTCGTGTTCGGTGACACGCCTCACTCGGGCGAGCTGTCCTACGACAGCTTCGCCAAGTTCGCGGCAGCCTGAGCGGAGGCAGCAAGGCCATAGGCTCCGCCAGAGGCCAAGCCTTTGGGAACCCCTACTTAAGAAACCGGTTTCCAAAGGCCTCGGGCCTTTGGCGGGTCTGGGCAGAGCCCAGCCTTGCTTTCTGAGGAGTCGCTGGAGCGGGGCAGGGCGCTAGACGTGGACCACGGTCAAGCCGCTGCGTTCCGCCAGCATGTCCGCCACGATCGTGCGGTGGCATGCCGTGTGGTCGCGCTCGAAGCAGAATAGGCAGCACCGCCGCCCGGCCGCCAGCGTCGCGAGGCGGGCGAGGTCGTGCAGTGCGGGCTCGGTGGCCATGTGCCGGTCGAAGATGCGGTGCAGCTCGGGCCGGTCGCCGGCGCGTGCGGCGATCCGGCCTGCCTTCGGGGTGCCGAGGCCCCGCAGGTGGGCATAGCCGATGCCCTGCGCCTGGAGCGAAGCGGACAGCAGGGTCTTGGAGAAGCCCGGCTTGCGGGATTGCGCGACGGCGCGGACGTCGACCAGCAGGTCGACCCCGTGGGCCAGCAGGCGGCTCAGGGTGCTGTCGAGGGTCTCCGCCTCGTAGCCGGTGGTGAGGAGTTCGCCCGCCTCGTCCGTCGCGCCGTCGCCGGGGCCCGTCAGATGTGCCTGCCGATGCGGCCGACGATGTAGCCGATCACGGCGGCGATCAGGATGGCGACGAGGGGCTGCTCCTGGATGCGGCCGCCGAGAGAGTCGGCGGCGCCACGAGCCGTTTCGGCCAGGTCGCCGCCGGTTGTCTGGAGGGCACGGGAGGCCGAGCCGTCGCGTCGATATCGGGCGCCGGCATCCCTGGCGGCGTCCTCGGCATGATCCGCCAGGTTGCGGGCGGTTCTGTCATAGGTGTCGTAGGCCATCATGTGCTCCCGCTTTGCGCTGTCGGGCACAACCTTGCGCGGGGGTGGGGGTTCCCGAGGCCGCAGCGTCGCCAGGCCGGTCCCGCGGCGCCCGCCGGACGCGGAATGCGCTGCGGCGGCGACCCTTGTCGCGTCGAGGAGGAACGAGGATGCACCGATCCTGTCGCCTGCCGCCCTGTCGCGCGGTGCGCCGCCCGTGACCGCGACCAGCTGCGGCGTCCTGGTGACGGATGGGATTCTGCTGCTGCTCGGCCATGCCACGGGGTCGCCGCGCTGGGACATCCCGAAGGGGCTGGCGGAGGGTGCCGAGGCGTTCGAGGCGGCGGCGCGCCGGGAACTGCGGGAGGAGACGGGGCTGGTGGCGCCCGCGGACGCGCTTCGGCCGCTGGGCGTGCATCGATATCGCGCAGGCAAGCGGCTGGCCCTGTTCGTCTGGCGGGTGCAGGCGATGCCGTCGCCGGAGACGCTGGTGTGCGTCTCGCTGTTCCAGGACCGGTGGGGGCGGATGCGCCCGGAGTTCGACCGCTTCGGGGTGTTCGGGTTGGACGAAGCGTTGGGGCTCGTCGGCGCGGCCATGGCGGCGGTTTTGGCGCCGGTGCTCGCCGGAGAGGTTTGATCGGGAAAAAAGCAAGGTTGAGGTTCTGCCTCAAACTCCGCCAAAGGCAGGGCCTTTGGAATGCCCTTTTTAAGAGATAGGCTTTCAGAGGTCTCTGGCCTTTGATAGGTCCGGACGTAGCCGCTCAAAGGTTCCGGTGGCCCGCTTGGGCCACTGGAATGGGCAGCGGAGGGAGGACTCGGCCTTGCTTGCTTCCGGCTTTTCGGGATTAGAGCCCTGACGGCTGCATCGGCTCCGGTCGGGCGGTGACGTGGCGCAGGCCGGCCATGAGGTAGTCCCATCCGGTGATCAGCGTCAGCACCGCGGCGATCCAGAGCATGGCTCCCCCGACCGTGGAGACCGGCAGCCAGTCCAGCCCCAGGAGGTGCGCCGTGGTGTCGCCGGCGAGCAGCGTGCCGAGCGCGCCCATCTGGAAGCCGGTCTTCCACTTGGCCAGTTTCGTGACGGGCAGGCCGACGCGCAGGCCCGCGAGGTACTCGCGCAGGCCGGAGACCAGGATCTCGCGCAGCAGGATCACGATCGCCGGGTACAGGCCCCAGAGCGCCAGGCGGCTGGTGCCGACCAGGACCATGAGCGAGGCGCCGACCAGCAGCTTGTCGGCGATCGGGTCGAGCATGCGGCCCAGCTCGGACAGCATCTGCCGGTCGCGGGCGATGCGGCCGTCGAGGTAGTCGGTGATCCCTGCCAGGGAGAACAGCACGCAGGCGGCGAGGTCCGCCCACGGCGCCTGCACCATCACCAGCGCCACGAGCACCGGGATCGCCGCGATGCGCGACAGGGTCAGCACGTTGGGGAGGTCGGTGAGCATGCGAGGCGAAGGATAGAGCGAAACCGGAGACGGAAGGAAGCAAGGTCGGAGGCTGGGTTGCCCAGCGCCGGCACAGGCAAGGTTGAGGCTCTGCCTCAAACTCCGCCAAAGGCTGGGCCTTTGGAATGCCCTTCTTAAAAGATGGGTTTCCAAAGGCCCCATCCTTGGAAGAGGGGGCCTTTGGCGGATTTGGGCAGAGCCCAGCCTTGCTTCCCTACCGGACCGGGTGGAAGTGCGCGTACACTCGGCGCGCGGTCTCGCGGTTGATCCCCGGCGCGGATTCGAGGTCGGGCAGCCCGGCCTGCTTGACGCCGCGCGCCGAGCCGAAATGGTTGAGCAGGGCGCGCTTGCGGGCGGGGCCGACGCCCTCGATGTCGTCCAGCTCGCTGGTGGTGAGCGTGCGGGAGCGGCCGGCGCGGTGGGTGGTGATGGCGAATCGATGCGCCTCGTCGCGCAGCCGCTGCAGATAGTAGAGCACCGGGTCGCGCGGCGGAAGCTGGAACGGCGGGCGGTCCGCGGTGTGGAACCACTCGCGGCCGGCGTCGCGGTCGGGACCCTTGGCGATGGCGACGAGCTTGACGTCAGTCACGCCCAGGTCGTCGAGCACCGCGCGCACGGCGGAGTACTGCCCGGCGCCGCCGTCGATCAGCACGATGTCGGGCCAGTCCGGCGGCTGCGTGGTGGGATCGTCGTGCTCGCGCAGCGCGCGGCCGAAGCGGCGCTCCAGCACCTCGCGCATCATCGCGAAGTCGTCGCCCGGGGTGATCGGGCCCTTGATCGCGTATTTGCGGTAGGCGTTGCGGGTGAAGCCCTCGGGGCCGGCGACGACCATCACGCCGTAGGCGGCCTGGCCCATGATGTGGCTGTTGTCGTAGGTCTCGATGCGGGCGGGCGGGGCCTCGAGGGCAAAGAGCTGGGTCACGCCGTCGAGCAGCCTGGACTGCCCGGCGCTCTCGGCCAAGCGGCGCTCCAGGGCCTCGCGGGCGTTCAGTGCGGCGTGGTCCACCACGGCGCGCTTCTCGCCGCGCTGCGGCACGGCGATCTCGACCCGGCGCTCCGCCTTGAGCGTCAGGGCCTCCTCGATCAGCGCGGCCTCCGGCAGCTCGTGGTTGGTGAGCAGCAGGGGCGGCGGCGGCTTGTCGTCGTAGAACTGGGCGACGAAGGCGGCGAGGATATCGCCCGGCTCGTCGGCGCGGGCGTGGGTCGGGAAGAAGGCGCGGTTGCCGTTGTTGCGGCCGCCGCGGATGAAGAACACCTGCACGCAGGTCTGGCCGGCGATCTGCCAGGCGGTGACGATGTCGGCGTCGTCCAGGCTGGCGGGGTTGATGACGCCGCTGCCCTGCACGTGGGTCAGGCCGCGGATGCGGTCGCGGATCGCGGCGGCGCGCTCGAACTCCAGCTTTTCCGCAGCCTCCTCCATCTCGGCGGCGAGCTGGCGCTGCACGGAGCCGGCCTTGCCGCCGAGGAAGGCGCGGGCCTGCTCCACCAGCTCGGCGTAGCCCGCCTCGTCGATGCGGCCGACGCAGGGCGCCGAGCAGCGCTTGATCTGGTGCAGCAGGCAGGGGCGGGAGCGGTTGGCGAACACGGCGTCGGCGCAGGAGCGCAACAGGAAGACGCGCTGCATGGCGGTGACTGTCTGGTTCACCGCCCAGGCGGAGGCGAACGGACCCCAGGAGTTGACGCGGGCGCCCTTGGTGCCCCCGCTTCTGGCAGCACGCCCGCGGTGCTTGGTGATCTGCGGGAAGGCGTGGCCCTCGGTGAGCATCAGCCAGGGGTAGGACTTGTCGTCGCGCAGCACGATGTTGAAGCGCGGCTTGAGGCGCTTGATGAGGTTGGCCTCGAGCAGCAGGGCCTCTGCCTCGGTGTGGGTGGTGACGATCTCCATCGACACGGTCTCGGAGACCATGCGGCGCAGGCGCTCCGGCATGCGGGCGACCTGGGTGTAGGAATAGATGCGCTTCTTCAGCGAGCGGGCCTTGCCGACGTAGAGCGCCTCGCCGCGGGCGTCGAGCATCCGGTAGACGCCGGGGCTGAGCGGCATGGTGAGCAGGGCACGCTCGATCACGCCGACGCCTTTCAGCGTGCGGGGGGCGTCCTCCGGCTCGGTGCCGTGCGGCGGATCTGTCTCGCCCATGATCGTGGGCAGGTCCGGACTCGCAGGCGGGTCCAGGGGCAGGGTGGCCTCGCCCGAGGAGATGTCAGTGGCCGAGGGAAGCGGGTCGGATGGCATGGGCGGGATATAGTGCAGGCCCTGCCTGGGTGGGAGCGTCTTCCCAATGGACCTGTTCCCGAGTTGTCCCACGATGGCGACGACCTGGCAGAGGCGGTTCCAGGACAGGCCCTGATCGTCCACCAAGCCTGTGGATAAGTCTGTGGGCAGTGTTTGGGCAGGTCGGTCTCAACGGCGGATTTCCGCCAGCTCCAGCAGGTTGCCCAACAAACGGATTTATGCGACAACGTGTTGTTATTGTTGAATATATTGTCGGCAGGGCGCAATACGGCGTCCAGTCTGACCGACATCCCCCTGCAATCATTGGGAGTCAATTGCGCAGGTGGACGAAATCCGGAGTGATTTCAGGCGTGTGACGTGACGCGGACCGGCTCGGGTCCGGCGCGGCGGCGGCGGCGGCGTCTCGGGCGCGGTGGATCCGGCCGTGTCGGGTCTTGCCGAGGCTTTGCGGATGCCGAGCCGTCGATGAGTCCTGTACCGGTCTGTCGTCCTGCACGACCAAGTGGGACACCGTGTCGAGCGGTTCCATACCGGTGTTGCGGTGATGCCAAGGATGGCCGCGCCGGGCGGGCGGGCAAATGGACGCGGGCTGCATGTCGCCTGCTTGAGTGCCGCGCGATTCGTGCGACAAGGACACCCTGATGCTCGCACCGTTCTCCTCCGACGATCTCGGCCGCATGTTCGACGCCCGCACCCTGACCCGGGGGCGAAGTCTGGTGCTGCTGGGCGCGGTCCAGGTCCGGCTGAGCGAGGATGCGATCGCAGCCTCGGTGGAGGAGCGCGGGGTGAAGCGCACGGCGACGCTGGTGCCGGCCCTGCGCGCCCGCCGGGTGGTGTTCGACAGCCACTGCACCTGCCAGATCCGGGCCTGCGTGCATCTGGCAGCGACGGCGTTCGCCGCCCTGGATCGCTATCCGGCGCTGCGCCGAGTCGAGCAGAAGAGCTTCCTGGGCGGGCTGTCCGAGACGCCGAGCGCCGAGCTGCCGGCCGAGTCGCGGCGTCTGATCTATGACCTGGCGGCAGGTGCGGCGCCGCATGCCTGCTTCGTGTCGCCGGCGTGGATCGGCGAGCGCAGCGGGCGCAGCGAGGCGACCACGCCGCGGCGGATCGCGGCGGAGGCGGACGAGGCAGGCGTCGGCAAGGCGGACCAGGCGATCGCGGCGCTGCTGGGCGAAGGAGAGGCGCTGCGGACGGGGGTGCCTGCGGCGAGGCTCGCCGAGCTGCTGACGACGCTGCTGCGCTCCGGGCAGGGGCGCTGGTCGGCGACGGGGCGGCGGCTGGTGGCCGGCGAGGAGCGCAGCTTCCAGGCGAACGTGCCGCCGCGCCTGCCGCCGAAATCCGCAGTGCTGCTGGGCAGCACCGGGCCCTGGTACGTGGACGGCGCCAGCGGCGCGGTGGGGCGGGTCAAGCTGCGCCAGACCAGGGCGCGGGCGCCGGTGGTGCAGCCTCGCGCGCGACGGGCGGAGCCGGTGATGGTGCGCGCGGCCGCCAGCGAGCAGGTGATCGTGGAGCGCGACGCGACACCGGTGCTGCAGCTCAGCCGGCTCGAGTGCCCCGACGACTACGGCAAGATGCAGCAGATCGACGCGCTCACGCTCGACTTCGACTATGGCGACGTCCGGATCGGCGGCGGCGACGAGCGGCAGTTCGTGCGGGTGGCCGACGCGGGCGGCCCCGCCTTCGTGCGGCGCGACACGGCGGCGGAGACGGCGGCGTTCGAGCTGCTGCGCCAGGATGGCTTCGTGCAGATGCGGGTGGCGGACGGCAACAACGCCAAGGGGCGGCGGGTACTGGTGTTCCGCGGCCAGGACCCGGGGGAGTTCTGGCACCGCTTCGTGGCGCTGCGGGTGCCGGCGCTGCAGGCGCTGGGCTGGGTCAGCCTGATCGACCGCGATTTCGGGCCGCGTCTCGCGACCGTGGTGGGCGAGTGCGACGTCGCGGTGTCCGACGTGGTGGGCAGCGACGGGGTGGCGGGCGGGTTCTCGCTGGATTTCGGCATCGAGATCGACGGCGAGCGCCAGCCGCTGCTGCCGATCCTGCGCCGCATCCTGGACCGCGGCGGGCTGGAGATGGCGCAGATCGTCGGCGAGGACGTGATCACCAGCACCGCGGACGGGCGGGTAGTGAAGCTGCCGCTGGAGCGCATCCGGCCGCTGCTGGCGATCATGGCCGACCTGATCGACCAGCCGGGCACCGCGGAGGACACGCTGCTCGTGCTGCCCGAGGGCGAGGCCACGGTGGTGCTCGAGCTCGAGGACCTGCTGGCGACGCGCTGGGAGAACGCGGCGGCGATCGAGGTCTATGCCGAGCGGTTCCGCGGCGAGCCGGAGATCCTGCCGGTGGTGGTGCCGGCGGCGTTCGCGGCGAGCCTGCGGCCGTACCAGCAGCACGGCGTGGAGTGGTTGCAGCATCTGGCGTCGCACCGGCTGAGCGGGTTCCTCGCCGACGAGATGGGGCTGGGCAAGACCGCGCAGACCATCGCGCACCTGGTTGTCGAGCAGGCAGCGGGGCGGCTGGACCGGCCGGCGCTGATCGTGGTGCCGACCAGCCTGATCGCGAACTGGGTGGCCGAGCTGGGCAAGTTCGCGCCGCGGCTGCGGGTCGCGGTGCTGCACGGGCTGGACCGGCACCAGAGGCGCGGGCAGCTCGACGCGTTCGAGGTGGTGATCACGACCTACACCGTGCTGGCGCGCGACGTCGAGGCGATGCGCGAGCTGTCGTGGCACATCGTGGTGCTCGACGAGGCGCAGGCGATCAAGAGCCCCGACGCCAAGGCGACGCGCGCGGTGTGCCAGCTCCAGACCCGCCAGCGCCTGTGCCTGTCGGGCACGCCGATCGAGAACAACCTCGAGGAGCTGTGGTCGCAGTTTGCGTTCCTGATGCCCGGGCTGCTCGGCGACCGGCGCGGCTTCACCAAGCGGTTCCGCACGCCGATCGAGAAGCGCGGCGACGACCAGCGCCGCGTGCAGCTGATCCGGCGCATCCGGCCGTTCATCCTCAGGCGGACCAAGGCCGAGGTCGCGACCGACCTGCCGCCCAAGCACACCATCCTGCGCCGGGTCACGCTGGCGCCGGAGCAGCGCGAGATCTACGAGACGATCCGCGGCACGCTGCAGGAGAAGGTGCGCACGCAGATCAGCGAGCACAGCCTGGCGCGCAGCCGCATCGTGGTGCTCGACGCGCTGCTCAAGCTGCGCCAGGCGTGCTGCGACCCGCGGCTGGTGAAGCTGCCCTCGGCGCAGCTGGTGGAAGTGTCGAGCAAGCTCGACACGCTGATGGAGATGATCGGCGAGATGGTGCCCGAGGGGCGGCGCATCCTGCTGTTCTCGCAGTTCACCTCGATGCTGGACCTGATCAAGCCGCGTCTGGACGAGGCCGGGATCGCGTTCGTGGAGCTGCGCGGCAGCACGCGCGACCGCGGCGAGCCGGTGCGCGCGTTCCAGGCGGGCGAGGTGCCGGTGTTCCTCATCAGCCTCAAGGCGGGCGGGCGCGGGCTCAACCTCACGGCGGCGGACACGGTGATCCATTACGACCCGTGGTGGAACCCGGCGGTGGAGGACCAGGCGTCGGACCGCGCGCACCGGCTGGGGCAGACGAAGTCGGTGTTCGTCTACAAGCTGATCGCGGCGGACACGGTGGAGGAGCGCATCCTGGAACTGCAGCAGCGCAAGGCGGAGCTGGCGGGGATCGCGTTCGACGAGACGAGCGACCTGGGCGGGCTCGGGGTGGACGACGTGGACTTCCTGTTCTCGGGGCCGCTGGAACAGGCGGCCTAGGAAGCGAGCAAGGTTGAGGCTCTGCCTCAAACTCCGCCAAAGGCGAGCCTTTGGAATCCATGACTTAAGGAGAGCCGGTCCAGGGCGGCTCGCCTTGGCGGGCCCGGGCAGCGCCCAGCCTTGCTCGCTTCAGCCCACGCGGCGGATCGTCATCGTCATGGCTTCCAGCGTGATCGGCACGCTCGTCTGGACGTAGGCGCCCACTCGGGTTCCAGCCTCGTAGTGGTCGTGGATCGTGGCCGCCACCGTGGTCCTGTGCACGCCGGAGTTGCCCCACTTCGTGTTCCGGCCGTCTCCGGTGCGGCCGATGCTGAGCCCGACCTGCGAGACCGGCGGCGTTCCCTCCGCGGTGTCCACGTCGACGTGGAACTCGTAGTGGCCGGTGTCGGGGACCGTGTAGGCGTGGGAGGCGGTGTCATAGGCGTGGCCGGGGTTGGCGGGCGTCTCGGTGAAGGGGAGCGGGACGGCGCGGCCCGGAGTCGTCACGAAGCCCGCGCCGGCGGAGACCCGAGTGAGCGCGGCCGGGATAAAGGTCTGGCCGCCGGCGCCGGTCAGGGTGCCGGTGACCTCGAGGTTGTTGACCACGCGCCGGCCGGGCGTCTGGGACTTTGGCAGGTCGTAGCTGACGACGTTGCCGGTGCCGTGGTCGACCACTGCGGGCAGGCTGTCGTTGCCGGGGCCGTCGCCGATCAGGGCGGTGCAGCCGCCCGAGTTGCAGAAGTAGGTCTTGTCGTCGAACTCGATCCAGCCGCCGCGGCAGGCGACGTCGTGGATGTGCACCTGGTTGCCGGCGCCTGCCTGGCCGGTGACATGCACGGCGATCGATCTGTGCCCGGGGATCGCGCTGCCCTGGACCACGAAGCAGTCGAGCATCCGGGTCTCCTCGCAATCCTCCAGGATGACGACCGGCTTGGGTGTCACGTCCGGGCGCCAGTCGGTTTCCAGGTGGCAGCCGGAGATGAAGGTCCGGAAGGCGCCGGCCACGTGGATGGCGGTGTTCCAGCAGACGATCTCGCCGCCGTTGACGATGTTCACCTCGTCGCCGGAGCCGCCCTTGATGCCGAGGGGGACGAAATCCTTGGTGCCGGCATTGGGCGAGCGCCAGAGATGGTCGATGTTGGTCGCCTGCGCGCGGCTGATGGTGATGCCCTCCCAATACGAGGTGGGAGCGACGGCGATGTGGAAGTTCTCCAGGTCGGGCGACTCGATGCGCACGGCGCGGGTGTAGCCGCCCAGCTCGATGCCGTAGCTGACCACCTTGCTGTTGGTGCTCGCCGTGGCGACGAAGTCGTCGATCAGGCAGGCGGTGGCGCCGTAGAGGCGGAGCGCGGTGTTGAAGGTGGCCGCGGTGGTGGAGCCGTCCTGGTTGCTGAGCACCTTGACGCGGCGGAGCATCACCCCGGGCTTGGACTGCTGGGTGGAGTCGGACGCGCTCCGGCCGGTGGGGGAGGAGGCACCATCGCGGGCAAAACCGCGGTTGCCGTCGTGATCGGTGACGATCGTGGCGTCGACGGGGTACTTGATGTCGATGCCGAAGCGGGTGGACGTGGGGGCCGCGCTGCGGATCGAGAAATCCTCGCCGAAGAACACGCCGTTGAGGTTGTCGATGACGGGGCGGTGGGCGATTACCGCGTCGGTGCTGCTGCCGATGAAGCCGCTGACGTCGGCGCCGTCGCCGTGGATGAACACGCTGTAATCGCCGGTCAGGATGGGCGAGGCCACCAGGTAGAACTGGTCGCCGATGTCGAGGCGGCCGCGGCGGTCGTTCAGGGCGGCCAGGGCCTGGGCGATGTAGGGGGTGCAGTCCACCGCGGCGGTGTCGGTGACGCTTGCGGGGATGAAGGCGCGCAGGTCGAGGCGGTGGCCGAACTCGTCGCGGATGCGGCGCGATACCGCCTGCGGCAGCTGGGCGGCGACGAGGCTGGCAGGGCCGCCGGCGTACGACTCCGCGGGCGTCGTGGCGGCGTGGCCGGGGATCGCGGCGTCGGCGGTGGCCGTGCCGAGCAGCAGGCCGCCGCCGGTGGCGACGCCGGCGTGCAGCAGGCTGCGTCGGGTGGGGTTGCTGCCGCTCATGGCGAAGTCTCCTGCGTCGTGTCGGCCTGCACCCGCAGCATCGGACGGTCACCGTCCGGCAGGCAAGGCCGGCCGGGATCTGGTGTAGTCTGACGCCGCATCCTTAAGAAACCTGTCGCCAGGCTGGTCCTGATTGAAGCCGGGAGGCGGGGTGGCTTGCGTGGGGCTGGCGGCAGGGCCGGGTTCTCCCAGACTCGCCAAAGGCTCTCCTTCGAGCATGGGATTTCTGGAAATTGTCTTCTTGAGTGGTGGATTCCAAAGGCTTGCCTTTGGCGGAGTTCGAGGCAGAGCCTCGACCTTGCCTGCTGGCTGCGGCGCTATGCCGCGACCACGCGCATGCCCTGCAGGATCGAGAGGGCCGCGTCGGCGAGCAGGATGTTGCCCGCGCTGTTGGGGTGGGTGCCGTCCGGGGCGGCGAGGTCCGGTCGCAGCCGGGTGAAGCGGCCGTTGGCGGCGCCGTCGCCGATGATGGCGTTGATGTCGAGGAACGGGACGCCCTGTGCCGCCAGGCCGTGCAGCAGCGGCATGGACCAGAGCCGGACGGTTTCCAGCTCCGGCGTGCCGTCCGAGGCGGGGCGGGGGGCGGGCGAGCAGAGCACGGGGGTCACGCCCTGGCGGATGCAGTGCTGTGCGAAGTCCAGGGCAGCGTCGCAGGCCTGACGCGAGGCGTCCATGGTCTGCGGGTCATTGCCGGACCACACCTGGATGAAGGCGCAGGACACCTTGTTGGTGCGGATGGCGTCGCGGCCGGCGGCGAGAAAGGCGGCGCTGGGACAGCCGAAGATGGCGGCGGCGATGTGCGAGACCGGGCGCTCCGGCGTGCCGAGCCGGTCGGCGGCGCGCCGGACCGGGCCGAGGTAGCCGAGCGGTTCGCCGCCGCCCATCAGGATCGAGTCGCCGACCGAGGCCAGGGTGAGGCCGGGCCGGGTGCCGATGGCCTGCACGCCGCAGCACAGGCCGTTGCCAAGATAGTCGTGCAGGGGGTCCGGGTCGGTGACGACGGGGGAGGCGAGATAGTCCGCGGTGCCGCCGTCGCCGCGCAGGAACAGGGCGCGCCATGGGCGCGCGGCGGTGCCGGCGAAGAAGCGCTGGTCGTGGAGGTAGGTCGGCTGGATGCCGGTGAAGCGCGGGCTCGGCGTGCGCACGCGCAGCATGACCAGGGCGCCGGGTCCGCCGTCGGTCCGCGCGACGGGGGCGAGCGGCATCCAGTCGGAGAACACGATGGCGGGCGGGTCGCCATAGGCGGGGTCGGGGCCGCCGGTCGGGGCGTTGCCGGCGGGCGGCAGGTCGAGCGTCGTGGCAGGGCTGGCGGGTGACGTGGCGCGTTGCCGGGCGAGCTGCTGGGCGAGCGACAGGTCGCGGCCGGCGTTGCCGAAGGTGACGGGGGGCGGCGCGAGCGGGGCGCCGCCGGAGTCGACGGGGCTGCTCTGCGCCAGGGCGGTGGGGGCGTAGGAAGCGCCAGAGATGGTCCAGCCGGTGCGCAGGCCGTTGTGGAAGCGGAAGCGGACGTGGTGGGCGCTGGTCTCTAGAGTGTGGATCTCGTTGGTGACGGCGCCGTCCGGGCCGGCGGTGCCGAACATGGCCCGGTCGCGAGTCCAGCCGAAATCGACGACCTGCACCGCCATCTCGATCCTGGCGGGCAGGGTGCGCGGCCAGGGAGGTGACGGACTGGCAGGTGGCGCCGCTGGCGACGCGTGCGTCGTGCCCGCGGGCAGGGCCGCGACGGCGAGGGCTTCGAGGAGCGCCCGTCTGCCGAGCGTGGGTGTCAGGCGCGGCACGAGGCCTGGGTCCAGGCGTGCGGTGTCATGGTGCAGGCGGCTGGTCGGGCAGGACGGGCAAGGTGATGCCGATCATGTCGCCTTCCCGCACCAGGTCGGCGAGACGCTGCGCAGACAAGCCGTCGGTGCCGGCGGGGCGGAGCGGCAGCACCATCCAGCGGTAGTCCGCGGTGCTGTCCACGACGCGGATGGCGGTGTCGTCCGGGAGCGCCGTGTTCCAGTCCGCGAGCAGGCCGCGTGGGTCGCGCACGGCGCGGGGGTAGCAGCTGCACAGCGTGCAGACCACGAGGTGGTGCAGGCTGGCGCGGTTCTCCAGCACGCCGAGCGGAGGCAGGCCGCGCATGGCGGTGCCGAGGGCCTCGGCGGCCGCCGTGCCGTCGCGCAGCAGAAGACGCCTGTACTCCGGGTCGGTCCAGGCGCGGGCGACCATACGCGCGCCCTGCTGCGGCGAGGCGCGGTTGGTCAGGGCGATGCGCGCCTCGATCTCGGCGACGGTGACGATCGAGGCGTCGGCGAGCATCTGCGTGACCACGTCGAGCAGGGCGTCGGCCGGAGCGTCGGGCGGGATCATGGCGTCGGTTCTGGCGACACCGCCTCCAGTGGCGTTGCTTGCAGCGGCGTCGCCTCCAGTGGTGTCGCTTCCAGCCAGGGGCCGTAGATCTCGGCCAGCAGGGTGTCGTCGCCGGGCGGCTGGTTCCAGACCGCCTCGGAGCGGAAGGCGACGTGATACAAAGGAAGCAGGGGCGCCGGCCGGTTGAAGGCGGTGTCCTCGGGGTTGGGAAAGTCGCCAAGGTGGCGCAGGACCGTGCCGGTACGGCCGCGCAGGTAGTGCGGCGTGCGGACGTGCACCGGGCCGTCGCGCTCCGGCCAGAGATCGCGGACCCGCACCGTGGCGCCGTCAGGGATCATGGGCGCGCCTCGCGCCGCGCCAGGCGCGCCGGCAGCTCCGACCGGTCGAGCAGGCCGCGGCGCAGCAGGGTCGCGGTGATCGAGCGCATCCAGCGCTCGTAGTAGGAGAGGGCGTGATACTCGGCCTCCGGGATCGCCTCGATGTCGCGGCGCAGCTCGTCCACCGTCATCAGGCCCTTGGCGGCAAGCAACTGGCGCAAGGCGTCGACCCGGTGGTCGAACGGCGTGAGCGCGTGGCTCCCGGTGTCGACCGGTGCACACACGTAACGCGACACGCCGCCAAGGTCGTGGTGGGCGCAACCCGGGTGGCTCTCGGCGGGGCTGGGGGCGGGGGCGTCGGGCATGTCGGATCATGCGGCGGGGAGACAGGGTCGGCAAGCAAGGCCGAAGACCGGGTGCAGGAGGCAAGCAAGGTTGAGGCTCCGCCTCAAACTCCGCCAAAGGCTCGCCTTTGGAATCCGCTTTTTAAGTAAATTGGTTTCCAAAGGCCTTGGCCTTTGGTGGGTCTGGGCAAAGCCCAGCCTTGCTTGCCTTTGGCGATTCCAGCCGCGCCACCTCAGCGGTCCTGCAGGGCGGGCGTCCGCGCCGGCGTCAAGGCGCTGACGCCGGCGAGCACGGCGACGTTGAGCGCCATGGCGACGATGCCGACGTTGAGGTCCTGGATCACGCCTGGCAGCGCGGGGACCAGGCCGGCCAGGGTGAGGTGGGTGGCCGTCATCACCGCTACCGTGGCGACGCCGACGACGATGCCGGCCATGGCGCCCTCGGCGGTGGCAGGGTTGCGCGGCGCGAGGCTGAGGATCAGGGCGGGGAAGAGCTGGGTGACGAAGGCGTAGCCCATGAGCAGCAGGGCAACGATGGTGTCGCCGCCGCTCAGCGTGAACCAGACGCAGACCAGGGCGAGCACCGGGACCATCAGCTTGGCCACGCGCGACACCTCGGCCTCGCTGGCGGTGCGTCGGGCGGGGCGGTATAGGTTGTTGGCGATCACCGTGGCGCCGGTCATCAGGATCATCGAGCCGGGCACCAGCGCGGTCAGCACGCCGGTCGCGCCGACCACGCCGACGAACCAGGGCGGGAAGGACTGGATGGTGATGCGGAACAGCGACAGGTCCATCGCGCTGCCGGTCAGGCCGGGGACCTGGAGGATGGCGGCGAAGCCCACGAAGAACACGAACAGGTTGATGAGCTGGTAGATCGGCAGGATTACGGCGTTGCGGCGGAACACGCCCGCCTCGCGCGCGGTGTAGAGCGAGGCGAAGGTGTGCGGCCACATGTAGAAGCCGAACGCGGTGAGCAGCACCGTGGAGCCGAACCAGGCCGGGCTTTGGCCGTGCTCGGGCAGCGCCAGGAAACCGGGATGGGCGGCGTCGATCGCGGCGAACATCGCGCCGTAGCCGCCGTGATAATGCAGCGGCAGGTAGGTGCCGAGGAACACCACGACGAGCAGAATCATCGCGTCCTTGAGCACGGAGGTCCAGGCGGAGCCGCGCACGCCGGAAACGGTGACGTAGAGCGTGACCACCGCCACGCCGATCCACACCGCGGCCGCAGACGGGATGGTGCCGTAGGAGGCGGTGGCGACGATGATGCCGAGGCCCTTGAGCTGCAGCACCATGTAGGGGACCAGGGCGATGACGCCGACGATCGCCACGACCACGCCGAGCGCGGGGCTCTGGTACTTGCGGGCGAAGAAGTCGGGCTGCGAGTAGAGGCGGTGTTCGGTGGCGAAGCGCCAGATCGGCGGCAGCATCCAATACGAGATGACGTAGGCCAGCGTCGAGTAGCACAGGATGTAGTAAGCCGGGCCGCCCTTGCCGTAGGCAAAGCCGCTGCCGCCGAGGAAGGTGAAGGTGGTGTAGATCTCGCCGGCCATCAGCAGGAACACTAGCGCGGTGCCGAAGCCTCGGCCGCCGACGGCCCATTGCTCCAGGCTCATCTCCTGGCCGGAGCGGGCGCGCAGGCCGAGGGCCAGGGCCGTGACGACGGCGAGCGCGATGACGAGCAAGGCGGCGTTCATGCTCCCGGCCCGCGGCGCTGCTGCGGCGGGGGGAGCGGGCGGTTGGCCGGGTCGCACAGGTAGATCACCGCCATGATCGCCGAGGTGAGCACCACGCACAGCACCAGCCAGGCGAGCAGCAGCGGCATGCCGAGGATCATCGGCGTGGTGCGGTTCAGGACGAAGGCGCCGCCGAGCACGCCCGCGAAGGGCAGCAGGGCCAGCCATTTCACATGGTGCATAGGGGCTGTCCTGCCGGTTCGGTGTGACGTCGAGAGTGAGGCGTCGGGGAACGGGACAAGGTTTGCAAGTCCGGTGCCAGGGGGTGGGGAGCGTTCGGCCAGGCAGCAAGCAAGGCCGGGCTCTGCCCGGACCCGCTAAAGGCCAGGGGCCTTTGGAAACCCATTCCTTCAAGAGGGCATTCCAAAGGCCCGGCCTTTGGCGGAGTTTGAGGCAGAGCCTCACCCTTGCCTGCTTTCTCCAGGCCGTGCGGGTCAGTCCTCCGGCGGCCCGCCGTGAGGCGGCGCGGGGTGCCATTGCAGGTGCTGTCCGCCGTCGAGCGCCAGCATCTGGCCGGTCACCGAGGGCAGGGACAGCAGGGCGAGGGCAGCACGCGCCACCTCGTCCGGGCTGGTGCCGTGGCCGAGCGGGACCGAGGCGCACTGGCGGGCGAACTGTGCGGCGGTTTGGCGGTCGCTGGGCAGGGTCGGGCCGGGGCCGATGGCGTTGACCCGGATGCGCGGCGCCAGCGCCAGGGCGAGGGACTGGGTCAGCGCCCACAGCCCGGCCTTGGACACGGTGTAGGACACGAAGTGCGGGGTGAGCGACCAGACGCGCTGGTCGGCGAGGTTGAGCACCATGCCCTGTGCCGCGGGCGGCAAGGCGCGGGCGAACTCCTGGCTGAGCACGAACGGCGCACGCAGGTTCGGCTCGAGGTGGGCGTCCCAGCCGCCGCGCGTGGTGTCGTGCCACTCGTCGCGCACGAAGTGGCTGGCGTTGTTGACCAGCAGGCCGAGCGGGCCGAGGGCGGCGACGGCGCGCCCGACCAGCGGGACGACCTGTGCCTCGTCGGCGAGGTCGGCCTGGAGGAGGTGCGCGGTCCGACCCAGGGCCTCGATGTCGCGTACGGTGGCCTCGGCCTCGTCGCGGCTGGCGCGGTAGTGCAGGGCGATGTCGAAGCCCGCGCCGGCGAGCGTGAGGGCGAGGGCGCGGCCGAGGCGGCGGGCGCCGCCCGTGACCAGGGCGGCGCGAGGCATGGCGGCGGGGATCATGCGGCGGGGTGCGGCCGGGCGCGCGGCGAGGCGGCAGGATGGCCTGTGCCCACGGACCGGAACGACGCAGCGACGACGGGAGCCGGCCGCCATGCGAGCTGGCAACCGGCACACGCCGACCTGGCTGACGTTGCCGCCACTGTCGGTCGTCCTGACGCCACGATCGCCACAGGGCTCAGCGGGTCGGGGGTGAGCCTTGTGGCGTCTGGTTCTGCACGGCGCTGCCGATGCTGGTCTGCGCGCCCGTCGTGTTGCCGGGACCGGTCCCGGTGTCGGTGCTGCCGGACGCGGTGCTGCCACCCTGGCCCGGGGGGGCGTTCATGGACGAACCGGAACTCTGCTCGTGCACGGCGTTCGGCACGCTGGTCTGCAGGCCGGTGGTGTCGCTGCTGCTGGTGCCGGTGCCCATGCTGCCGGTGGCCTGCGCGAATGCGGGCCTGGCGACCAGGACGATCGCCAGGGCCAGAAAGGGACGCATCATTGGTGTTTCCTCGGTTTCCTCTGCATGCTTGACGGCCGACGGGGACGATAGTTGCCGTTCTGCAATAGCTGCGGAGGCGCGCGCGGACGGGCTGCATGGACAAGGGCGGAGCGGGCGGTCAGGCGAAGGCCTGCCGCACCGCGCGGCCGCCCTCGGCGAGCGCGTGGCGGCCCTTCGGCATCATCGGGTAGAAGTTGACGAAGCCGTGGATCGTGCCGGGGTAGCAATGGTGGCGCGCCTGAACGCCCGCGGCGTTCAGCAGGGCGGCGTACTGGCGCCCCTCGTCGTGCAGCGGGTCGAACTCGGCGGTGACGACCAGGGCGGGCGGCAGGTCGCGCAGGTCGCCGAGTGCGGGGGCGAAAGCGGGGTCGTCGTGGTGACGCTCGTCGTCGAGGTACTGGTCGCGGTACCACTCCATCAGCCTGGCGGTCAGGAAGTAGCCGCTGGCGTAGGTGGTGCGGGAGGGCACGTCCTCGATGCCGTGGGTGGCCGGGTAGTACAGGAGCTGGAAACGCAGGGGCGGCAGGCCGAGGGTGTGCGCGGACTGGCAGGTGACCGCGGCGAGATTGCCGCCGGCGCTGTCGCCGCCAACCGCGACCAGGGGTGCTCCCGCCTCGTCGCGTCCGCCAAGCGTGTCGACGTAGCGGAACACCCAGCGCAGGGCCGCGAGACAGTCGTTGGGGGCGGCGGGAAACGGGTTTTCCGGCGCCAAGCGGTAGGAGGGCGCCACCACCACGCACCCGGCGGCGCGTGCCAGGCGGCAGCAGACGCCGTCGTGCGAGTCGAGGCCGCAATGCACGAAGCCGCCACCGTGGATGTAGAGCAGGGTGCCGCGCACGGTGCCGCGCGGCGTGTAGATCCGCGTCGTGATCGGGCCGGCCGGTCCGGGAACGGCGATCTCGCGTACCGAGGCCAGCGGCAGGCGGGACAGCCAGATCGGCGACATCGGGCTGTTGGTCATGGCCCGCAGCGGCGCCAAGTCCGCGGGCATCTGGCCGCCGTGGGTCTTCTTCTCCAGCAGGCGCAGCATGACCCGGCTGGGCAGGTCGGGGCGGGCTGACGGCACCGGGCGGCGTGTCCGGCCCGGCGGGGCGGCGTCGCGCGAGGATAGGCGGGGGCGGGACTGGCTCATGCGCGTCGCCGTCCACGTTTGACCTTGGCGGGGTCGTAGCCGCCACCGCCCGGGCCCAGCGGCTCGGGGGTGCGGTCCTTGCGGGCGCGAAGCTGGGCCGGGGCGGGCGGGGCGGGCAGGCCCAGCTCCAGGGCCTCCAGGCGCTTGATCTCGTCGCGCAGGCGCGCGGCGGTCTCGAACTCCAGGTCCGCGGCGGCGGCGCGCATGCGCTTCTCCAGCTCGGCCAGCGAGGACTTGAGGTCCTTGCCCACCATGTCGGTGATGCCGGCGTCCTTGACCGGCGCGATGGTGACGTAGTCCTGTTCGAAGACCGAGTTCAGCGCCTCGCCGATGTGCTTGCGCACGGATTGCGGGGTGATGCCGTTGGCCTCGTTCCAGGCGGCCTGCTTCTCGCGGCGGCGCGCGGTCTCCTCGATGGCCGCGCGCAGCGAGCGGGTCATCACGTCGGCGTAGAGCACCACGCGGCCGTCCACGTTGCGCGCGGCGCGGCCGATGGTCTGGATCAGCGAGGTCTGGCTGCGCAGGAAGCCCTCCTTGTCGGCGTCCAGGATCGCGACCAGGGAGCATTCCGGGATGTCGAGGCCCTCGCGCAGCAGGTTGATGCCGATCAGCACGTCGAACACGCCCAAGCGGAGGTCGCGGATGATCTCGATGCGTTCCAGCGTGTCCACGTCGGAGTGCAGGTAGCGCACCTTCACGCCGTTCTCGGTCAGGTAGTCGGTGAGGTCCTCGCTCATGCGCTTGGTCAGCGTGGTGACGAGGACGCGACCGCCCTGGCCGGTGGTCAGGCGGATCTCGGCGAGCAGGTCGTCGACCTGGTGCTCGACTGGGCGGATCTCGGTGACGGGGTCGATCAGGCCGGTGGGGCGGATCACCTGCTCGGCGAAGCTGCCGCCGGTGCGCTCCATCTCCCACGGGCCAGGAGTCGCGCTGACGAACACCGTCTGCGGGCGGAAGCGCTCCCACTCCTCGAACTTGAGCGGGCGGTTGTCGATGCACGATGGCAGGCGGAAGCCGAACTCCGCGAGCACGGACTTGCGCGCGTAGTCGCCGCGCTCCATGCCGCCGATCTGCGGCACGGTGACGTGGCTCTCGTCGACGATCAGCAGGGCGTTCTCGGGCAGGTACTCGAACAGGGTGGGCGGCGGGTCGCCCTGGGCGCGGCCGGACAGGTAGCGCGAGTAGTTCTCGATGGATTTGCAGGAGCCGGTGGTCTCCATCATCTCGATGTCGAAGGTGCAGCGCTGCTGCAGGCGCTCGGCCTCCAGCAGCTTGCCCTCGGCGACGAGCTGGTCGAGGCGGCCGCGCAGCTCGTCCTTGATGCCGACGATCGCCTGGTTAAGCGTGGGACGCGCAGTGACGTAGTGGCTGTTGGCGTAGACGCTAATCTCGGCCATGTCGGCGGTCTTGGTGCCGGTGAGGGGGTCGAACTCGGCGATCGCCTCGATCTCGTCGCCGAACAGGGTGATGCGCCAGGCGCGGTCCTCGTACTGCACCGGAAACACGTCGACGGTCTCGCCGCGCAGGCGGAAGGTGCCGCGCTGGAAGGCGGCGTCGTTGCGGCGGTACTGCAGCTCGACGAAGGCCTTGGCGAGGGTGTCGCGGTCGATGCGGCCGCCGACCTCCAGGCGCACCACCATGCGCGAGTAGGTCTCCACCGAGCCGATGCCGTAGATGCAGGAGACCGAGGCCACGATGATGACGTCGTTGCGCTCCAGCAGCGCCTGGGTGGCGGCGTGGCGCATGCGGTCGATCTGCTCGTTGATCTGGCTGTCCTTCTCCACGTAGGTGTCGGTGCGCGGGACGTAGGCCTCAGGCTGGTAGTAGTCGTAGTAGCTGACGAAGTACTCGACGGCGTTGTCGGGGAAGAAGCCGCGCATCTCGGCGAAGAGCTGGGCGGCGAGCGTCTTGTTGGGCGCCAGGATCAGGGCGGGGCGCTGGGCGCGCTCAATCACCTTGGCCATGGTGAAGGTCTTGCCGGAGCCGGTGACGCCGAGCAGGACTTGGTCGCGCTCGCCGTCCACCACGCCGGCGGTGAGCAGCTCGATCGCGGCAGGCTGGTCGCCGGCGGGCTCGTAGTCTGACTTCACGACGAAGCGGCGAGTCGCCGGCTTGACCGGCTGGCGCAGCGGCATGAAGGCGACAGGGCCGGGGACGCTGAGGGCGGTGGACATCGGGGCGGGAGGCTCCTGCCGGCCCGGGCGGGCTTGTGGGCGAGCCAGATGTGGCACTCTGGGCGGCAGATACCACCGGGGAAAGGCGGGGAAGCAGGGCCAGGGCTCTGCCCCTGGCGGGTCCCGCCTTGACGCAGAGGGCAAGAGCCCCAGCCTCGCCTGGGACGCCGCCCTGCCCTGGGCGGTGTTGCGGTCCCATGGGGACGGGAGCACCGTTCCGCCATGCGCCAATCACAGGGGTCTCGATGACGATGCGCGTTCCGCTTCTCGCGTTGGGGCTGGCCGTGCCGCCGGTGTGCGCGGTTCTGGCGCAGGCGTCGCCGGTGCAGGTCAGCGGCGCCTGGGTCCGCGCCACCGCGCCGCATCAGGACGAGGCGGCGGCCTACATGACGCTGACCAGTCCCCGGGCCGACCGCCTGACGGCGATCGCCTCGGCGCAGGCGGGGATGGCGATGCTGCACACGACCTCGCATGACCACGGGGCCGGCGGAGGCGAGGCAGACGTGATGCGGATGCGCGAGGCGGATGGTGTCGACCTGCCGGCCAGACAGGCGGTGGTGCTGTCGCCGGGAGGGACGCACGTCATGCTCGGCGGGCTGCGGGCGCCGCTGCGGGCCGGGCAGACCGTCGTGCTGACGCTCAGTTTCGCCCATGCGCCACCGGTGGAGGTGCAGGCCGGGGTGCTGCCGATTGGCGCGCGCGGGCCAGCCGGCACAGGACCGGCTGGCGCGGGAGCGGCGCCTTGAGGCGGATCGCGGCGGGCGGGCCGGGCAGGAGGATCGCGGCCGGCGGATTTCTAGGGCTGCTGGGGCTTGCGGTGCTGGCGCTGGTGGCCTGGCCGCGCCTGCTGGAGCGCGGCGGTGCCGAAGCGCCGGTGGCGATCGGCGGGCCGTTCACGCTGGAGGACGGCACGGGGGCCGCGGTGAGCGACACGGCGTTCCGCGGCCGCTGGATGCTGGTGTATTTCGGCTACACGCATTGCCCCGACGCGTGTCCGACCGCGCTCAACGACATGGCCAACGCCCTGGACCTGCTGGGGCCGCAGCGGCGGAAGGTGGCACCGCTGTTCGTCACCGTGGACCCGGAGCGCGACACCCCGGCGGTGATGCAGGACTACGTGCAGGCGTTCAGCTCGCAGATCGTGCCCCTGACCGGCACGCCGGCCCAGGTGGAGGCGGCGGAGAAGGAGTACCGGGTGTATGCGGCAAAGCACCCGACCAAGGACGGCGGATACGACATGGACCACAGCTCGATCATCTACCTGATGGACCCGGCCGGGAAGTTCGTCTCGATCTTCAGCAACGGCACGAACCCGCAGGAGATGGCGGAGCGGATGCGCACGCTGATGTAGCGTCGGCTTCGGGCGGCGCGCCACCGCGGCGTTCGGCGGGAGCGTATGATGGCGGCCTGTGACGGTCGCCTGTGAAGGCTGGGTCGGACGCTACTTCGGGCGCATCTGCCCGACCGGGCCTTCCAGCTCCTGGGCGACCTCCAGGCCGGCGGCCACCAGGGAGGTCTTCGGGTTCGTCGAGCAGTAGTGTTGCACAAGCTTGATCGCGTCACCCAGGCTGGTGCTGCCCAGGTAGTTCGAGCCGGCGAAGGCGCCGCCACCGGACAGGAAGCCGAGTAGCCACTGGTTGGCGATGTCGCCGGCGCCGACTTGCTGGAGGGCGCCGTAGACCTGGCAGGACATCATCCCCAGGCCCAGCACGGTCACGTTCTTCTGGGCCGGAACGTTGCTGGGTGCGGTGGTGACGGGCGCGGCGCCGGCGGCAGGAGGCGGCGCGGTAACCGGCGTGGCGGGCTGGGCGTGCAGCGGCGCGGCAAGGAGGGTAAGCGCGGTCGCCAACGTGGCCCGGGAGCGATGGCAGGCGGCGGTCCGGGTGCGCTGGGTCATGCGGGGGAACCTAGGGCAGGGCGGGGCGGCGGGAAACTGCCGCGACGCAGGGATCAGGCCAGGCAGCAGGCAAGGCTAGGCTCCTCCTCCACTGCTCCTTTCAACGACCCAAGAGGGTCGTCGGAACCTTCAGGCAGCTATGCCCGGACCCGCCAAAGGCCAAGGCCTTTGGAAACCGATTCACTGAAGGGATGGATTCCAAAGGCTTGCCTTTGGCGGAGTCTGAGGCGGAGCCTCAACCTTGCCTCCTGTGCCGGGATGGGCGCGCGCCGTAGGCCGTGCTTTGCTAGGATGGGCGGGCGCGAGGCGGGGACGATGGACGAGCCGCAGGCCGACGGTGATCCGCCAGGGCGTGCCAGTTTCGCGGTACTGGACAGGCAGGCCAGGAGCCCTGTCGGGCGGCTCACGGTATGGCTCTCGGCCGCGACGCTGGCAGGGGCCACGCTGGCGGGGTGCTGGATGCTGCTGCGGGGGTTCGAGGCGGCGCGGCACCGTCCGCCTTCCGGGCTGCTCGAGATGTTCGACTGGATCATCGGCTCGTGATGCCCGGGCGGAACCGCCCTCAAGCGAGGAGCTTGGTGCCCACGAGCAGGAGCACCGCGGACAGGGCGGGGCGCAGGAAGCGCTCGGGGACCCGGGTGGCGATCAGGCTGCCCAACACGATGCCGGGGATCGAGCCGACGATGAGCGAGCCGAACAGCGGCCAGTCGACCGAGCCGATGAACCAGTGGCCCAGCCCGGCGGCCAGCGTGAGCGGCACGGCGTGGGCGACGTCGGAGCCGACGATCCGCGCGGTGGGCAGCCTGGGATAGAGCAGGATCAGCGCGGTGACGCCGAGCGCGCCCGCGCCGACCGAGGAGATCGACACCAGGACGCCCAGGACCAAGCCGGTGGCCACCGTCAGCCAGCGTGCCCGGGACGGCGACAGGGCCACGTCGCGCGACGTGGCCCAGGCCAGGATGCGCGCGTGGAACAGCAGGCTGACCGCGGTGAGCAGCAGGGCCGAGCCGAGCACGAACGAGATCAGCCGCGACGCCGTTGCGCTGGGGGCGCCGAGATGCACCAGGGCGGCCAGGGTGATCGCGGTGGCAGGCAGGCTGCCGACGGCGAGCAGGCCGACGATGGGCCACTGCACGCTGCCCTTGAGGCCGTGCACCACGGTGCCCACGGACTTGGTGCAGGCGGCGTAGAGCAGGTCGGTGCCGACGGCGGTGGCGGGGTGGATGCCGAACAGGAGCACCAGCAGCGGGGTCATCAGTGAGCCGCCGCCCACGCCGGTGATGCCCACCAGCATGCCGACCAGGAAGCCGGACAAGGAGTATAGGGGATTGATGCGGTCGAACAGCGTCAAGGAAGAGGTCTCCGCAGGAAGCGGGAGTGAACCATTACCGCTCGTGCATGTCCAACCGGCTGTGGATTGCAGGTATATACAACTTGGTTCTGTGTAATCTGGATGGCAGTCAGCGGTCGGTGAACCTCAGCTCGATGCGGCGATTGCGCGCATAGGCATCCGAAGTGCTGCCGGCTTCCAGGGGTTGGAAATCGGCGAAGCCGGTGGCGGCCAGGTGCTCGGCGGGGATGGCGCTCGCGATCAGCAGCTTGACCACGGTGATGGCGCGCTGGCTGGACAGCTCCCAGTTGCTGGCAAACGGGCCGCCGGTGATCGGGTCGTGGTCGGCGTGGCCGTCGACGCGCAGCAGCCAGGCGATGTCGGCGGGGATTTCGGGGATGATCGCCTTCAGCGTGGCGGCCAGGGCGCGGACCTGCTCCTCGCCGGCGGGCGAGAGGGTGGCGCTGCCGCCGGGGAACAGCACCTCGCTCTGGAACACGAAGCGGTCGCCGACGATCTGGATGCCGGGGCGGTCGGCGAGCACGGCGCGCAGGCGGCCGAAGAACTCGCTGCGGTAGCGCTGCAGCTCCTCGACCTTGGAGGCCAGGGCAAGGTTCAGCTTCTGGCCGAGAGCGGCGATCTGGGCGTCCTTGTCGCGGCCTGCGGCGGTCTGCAGGTCGAGCGCAGCTGCGGCCTGCTGCATCTGGGCGCGGAGCTGATCGAGCTGGTGGTTGAGCAGCGCGATCTGGGCGCGGGCGCTGTCGGAGTATTTCTGCTCGTCCGCGAGCTGGGCGAGGGCGGCGGCGCGCTGCTGGTCGGCGGAGGTGGAGCGTGCGGCGGTGTCGACGACCTGGTGCTCCAGCTCGTCGCGCAGGGCGGCCAGGGCGGTGGTCTGCTCGCGCAGCCTGGCGAGGTCGGCGAGTTTCTGCTGCAGCGTGTCGCGGCTGGTCGCCACGGTGCTGCCCAGTTCGGCGCGGGCGGCGGCGAGCTGGGCCTGCGCGTCGGCGAGTTGGGCAGCGGTGGCGACGGATTGCTGCGCGAGCGAGCTGCCGTGGGTGGCGGCCTCGTCGAGGCTGGCCTGGAGCTGCACGGTGCGGGCGGTGGCGGCGGCCGCCTGCGACCGGGCGTCGGACAGGCTGGCGGCCAGGCGGTCGCGCTCGGTGGCGAGGGCGTCGCGGTCCGAGGCCTGTCGGGCCTGCTGCGCCTGGCTGGCGGCGAGCTGGTCGGAGAGGCCGCCCTGCGCGTCGCGGGCGGCGGCGAGATCGCGGCCGAGCGTGGCGCTGGTGCGCTCCAGGTCGCGGGTGCGGCCGCGTTCGAGCGAGAGCATGTCGGACAGCTCGGCGATCTGGTGGCCGAGCTTGTCGAGCGCGCGGTCCTTGCCGGTCAGTGCCACCGAAAGGAATGCCTGGCCAAGCACGAACACCAGCAGCACGAAGATGATGACCATGAGCAGCGTGGACAGGGCGTCCACGTAGCCGGGCCAGGCGTCAAGGCCGTTGTTGGCGCCGCCGCGGCGTCGGTTGCTCAGGGACATCGGGGCTCGAAGGAAGCAAGGTTGAGGCTCTGCCTCAAACTCCGCCAAAGGCTGGGCCTTTGGAATGCCCTTCTTAAGAGACGGGTTTCCAAGGGCCTCTGGCCTTTGGCGGGTCTGGGCGTAGCTGCCCGAAGGTTCCGATGGCCCGCTTGGGCCATTGGAATGGGCAGCGGAGGGAGAGCCCGGCCTTGCTTGCTGCTTCCCGGGTCGGTGGTCCCTGCCGTTGACACGAGGCCCGGCTTCCGGCGGCATCCTGGGGCGGAGATTTGCCCCCGCCTTTTCATGGCGCGCCCTCGGCCGCGACGGCGGCGGCGATGGTGCGGGTCAGGATGCGGATGTCACTGCGCAGCTCTGCGGTGGACTGGGTGCGGCCCTGCTCGGCCTCGGAGATCAGGCGTCCGAGGGCGGACTCGATGTTGCGCAGGTGGGTGCGGGCGGCGCCGTCGCTCTCCGGCCGGCTTTCCGAGAGGCGCTGCAGCACGGGGGCGAGGCTGGCCTGGCCCTCGGCGACGCGGAGCATGAGCTGCTGGTTGGCGCGGTTGGAGTCGGCGAGCTGGCCGAGGCGCTCGGTGAGCGAGACCACCGCGGCGTTGGACTGGGCGCGGCCTTCCTCGCCGCGGGCCAGGATGCGCTGGAGGTTCTCCATGTTCTCGGCGGTGGTCTCCAGCAGCGCCTGGACGTAGGCGGGTACGGAGCCTCCCTCGCCGTCGCCGCCGAGCACGCCGGAGGACAGGCGGGTCAGGCCGGCCAGCCATTCCTCCAGCTCGTTGAAGAAGCGGTTCTGCGCCTGGCCGGCGGTGAGGTCGAGGAAGCCGAGCACGAGCGCGCCGGCGAGGCCGAGCATGGAGGAGGAGAACGCGGTGCCCATGCCGTGCAGCGGGCGGGACAGGCCGGACTTGAGCTGGTCGAACAGGAGGTTGACGTCGCCGTTGCCGACCGACATCGCGTTGATGACGTCGGCGACCGAGCCGATGGTGAGCAACAGGCCCCAGAACGTGCCCAGCAGGCCAAGGAAGATCAGCAGCCCAGTCATGTAGCGCGACAGCTCGCGGCTCTCGTCGAGGCGGGAGGCAAGGCTGTCGAGCAGGGAGCGCATTGCAGGGGCGGACAGGGTGAAGCGGTCCTGGCCGTCGCGGTTGCGGCCGCGCGAGGCCAGCATGCTGGCCATGGGCGCCAGGAGCTTGGGCGGGGGCAGGCCGGCGAGGCGCTGGCGCGACTGCTGGAAGGTTTCCAGCCAGCGGACCTCGGGGGACAGGCGCAGCACCTGGCGCAGGTTCCAGAACACGCCGAGCAGCAGGACCACGACGATCAGGCCGTTCAGCACCGGGTTGTTGGCGAACGCAACCAGCAGCACCGGGGACAGCACCGCGGCCACGGCGAGCACCGCGACGAGGAACAGCGCCATGCGGACCAGGAAGGTGGTCGGGCGGGTCATCGTTTCCTGGCGGGGGTCGCGGCGCCTGCGGATGCAGCCGGAGCTGAGGCAGTCGGAGCCGACGCGGATGGCGCTGGCTTGCCGCCGGGTCCGGTCTGCGGGGCGGGCTGGCCGGCTGCGGGTGCTGCGGGCAGCGTTGCAGCCACGACGGTGCGGGTGATCTCGGCGCGGTCGGGCGTGTCGCCGCCGTCGGTGCCCAGGGCACGCACGTAGATGCGCGGCGAGGCGATGCCCTCGCTGATCAGCACGGCGCGCACGGCCAGCGCGCGGGCCAGGGACAGGCGCCTTGGGGTGGAGGGATCGTCCGGGGTGCCGGCGGACCAGGCGTTCACGTCGAGCGTGGCGGCGGGATCGGCCTTCACCGTCCGGGCGAGGTCGCGCAGCGCGGACACCGTGGCGGGGTTCAGGTCGGAGCGGCCTGCGCCGAAGGTCACCCGCATCCCGCCTGGGATGGCGCCGACGGTATCGGGGGCATCCGGCACGACGGGCACGGGCGGCGGCGGAGTCGGGCGCGTCGGCACCGTCGGTTCGGCAGGCGGCAGCGCGGCCTTGGGGGGTGGCGCCACGGGAATGACGGGAGGACGGGGGGGCGGGGTCCTCGGCTTCGCGAGGGAGCGGGTGTCGCGTCGCGTCGGCGGGTGCCGCTCCGGGGCGGGTAGCCTGGCGGCGGGGGCCACGCGGGCGGGTGCGGCGGGGCTGCCGAGGCTGTCAAGGGCGCCCTGGTCCACGCTGACCTGGGCGGAGGATGGCAGGGTGGGGCACAGCACGCACAGGAACGCTGCCGCAAGCAGGCACGCCTGGCGCGTTCGGGAGATGGACGGGCGCATGGTGGCCGAACCGTGGCGCAACGCCGGGCCGGACGCAAGCGAGCGACCGATGCGCAGCGGGACGTGGCGGCAGGGTGCCGGGTGGGAGCGAAGTGGGAAGCAAGGCTGGGCTTTGCCCAGACTCACCAAATGCCCCCTCCTTCAAGCATGGGGCCTTTGGAAACCCCTTCCTTCAGCAAATGGATTCCAAAGGCTTGCCTTTGGCGGAGTTTGAGGCGGAGCCTCAACCTTGGCTTGCTGGCGGAGGTGCCTGGCGCTCGCGGTCGAGCAGGGTGCGTTTGCGCCCGATGCCCCAGCGGTAGCCGGACAGCGCGCCGTCGCTGCGGACCACGCGATGGCAGGGGATGGCGACCGCGAGGGCGTTGGCCGCGCAGGCGCCCGCGACCGCACGCCCCGATCCAGGCAGGCCGATGTCGCGCGCGATCGCGGCGTAGCTTGCGGTGGCGCCGGGCGGGATGGCCCGCAGCGACTGCCAGACACGCTGCTGGAACGCGGTGCCGCGGATGTCCAGCGGCAGGTCGAGGCCGGTTCCCGGGGTTTCGACCAGGCCGACGATCCTGGCCACCAGCGTTTCGAAGCTGGGGTCGGCGCCGATCAGGGCGGCCCTGGGGAAGCGGTCCTGCAGGTCGCGCAGCAGGGTGGCGGGGTCTTCGCCCAGCAGGATGGCGCAGACCCCGACCGGGCTCGCCGCGACCAGGATCGCGCCGAGCGAGCACTGGCCAACGGCGAAGCGGATCTCGGTGCCGGCGCCGCCGGCGCGGCGGGCGGTAGGGGTCATGCCGAGCCGCTGGCGCGAGGTCTCGTAGAACCGGCTGGTGGAGCCGAAGCCCGCATCGTGGATCGCCTCGGTGATCGTGGCGCTGGTGGCGAGGCGATGGCTCATGTCGCGGGCGCGGCAGGCGGCGGCGTAGGCCCTTGGGGTGATGCCGATGGCGGCCTTGAAGATGCGGTGCAGGTGGGAGGGGCCGAGGCCGGCGGCGGCGGCAAGCTCGGCCAGGACCGGGGGCGCGTCGGGCCGGGCCTCGATCCGGCGGCACAGCGCGGCAACGAGGGCGGCGCGGCGCTGCGCCGGGCGGAGCTGGTCGGGCTTGCAGCGTTTGCAGGCCCTGAAGCCGGCGCCCTCGGCCGCGGCGCGGTCCTGGTGGAAACGGACGTTGCGCGGCCTGGCAAGGCGCGAGGCGCAGGAGGGATGGCAGTACACTCCCGTCGTGTCGACCGAGTAGAGGAAGGTGCCGTCGGCCGCGGCGTCGCGCGTGACGATGGCGGCCCATCTCGGGTCCTGCTCGGTCGGGTGACGCTGCGGGTCGGCTTCAGGGTTTCCAGTCATCGCCCGCTCCTCGCCTGCATTCGAGGGCACACCCTGCCATTCGACGGGGCGGGTCGCACTCCGGGTCCTGCTTTCGAATCCGATTGCGGGTGGACGCCTGTGCGGAGGCGGATCAGCCGGGGCGCTGCTCCGAGGCGCTGACGCCGTCGGCGACCATCTCCAGGAGCTGAGCGTGCAGGTGGGGGTTGGCGGCGACCACGTTGTTGGGGGCGTCGTCGAGCAGGGTGGCCTCGGCGCCGGCGGGGTCTGTGGTGAAGCCGCCGGCCTCGCGCACGATCAGCAGGCCGGCCGCGCAGTCCCACGGCTTGAGGCCCAGCTCCCAGTAGCCGTCGTAGCGGCCGGCGGCGACCCAGGCGAGGTCGAGGGCGGCGGCGCCGAAGCGGCGCACGCCGGCCACGGTGGGCATCATGGTGCCGAGCGTGCGGGCGAAGGCGAGGCGGTGCTGGGCGCGCACAGCCGCGAACGGGATGCCGGTGGCGAACAGGGCCTCGCGGATGTCGCGTCGGGCGGAGACGCGCAGGCGGCGCTCGTTGAGGTAGGCGCCGACGCCCTTCTCGGCCCAGAACATCTCGTCGGCGGCGGGACTGTACACCAGGCCGGCGCTGATCTCTGTGGTGCCGTCGGGCAGGCGGCGCTGGAGCGCGATGCTGATCGCCCAGTGCGGGATGCCGTGCAGGAAGTTGGTGGTGCCGTCAAGCGGGTCGACGACCCAGCGCCAGGTCCAGTTCTCCGAACCGTGCGCGCCGCTCTCCTCCATGAGGAAGGCGTAGCCGGGGCGGGCGCGGGTCAGCTCTTCGCGGATGGTGGCCTCGGCGCGGATGTCGGCTTGGGAAACGAAGTCGGACGGGCCCTTGATGCTGACCTGGAGCTGCTCGACCTCGGTGAAGTCGCGCAGCAGGCGCTTGGCCGCCTTCTGCGCGGTGTTCTGCATCACCGTCATGTGGGGAGAAAGGCGGAGGGCCATGGCGGGGTCTTTCAATTAGCAAAGGAAGGCCAGGGCGCTGCCCTGGACCCGCTGGGGCGGGCGCCCCCAGACCCGCATGACATGAAGCTTCATTGCGCCGGTCCAGGGGCGGCTCGCCCCTAGCGGGTCTGGGCAGAGCCCAGGCTTGCTTGCCTAGTTCTTGGCGCGCTCGACGTAGGTGGCGTCATCGGTGCGGATGACCACGCGCTCGCCGGCCTCGATGAACGGCGGCACGGAGGTCTTCACGCCGTTGGACAGGCGGGCAGGCTTGTAGGACGAGGAGGCGGTCTGGCCTTTGACGACGGGGTCGGCCTCGACGATCTCCAGCGTGACCATGGCGGGCAGGTGGATGCCGACGGGGTCGCCTTCGACCAGGTCGACGATCACGGGCATGTTGTCCTGCAGGAAAGCTGTGGCCTCGCCGAGGATGGTGGCGGGGATCATCGCCTGCTCGAAGGTCTCCGGGTCCATCAGGACGAGGTTGTCGCCGTCGGTGTAGGAGTAAGTGTACTCCTTGTTGTCGGTCATCAGGCGCTCGACGGTGTCGGCGGTGCGCCAGCGCTCGTTGGTCTTGTTGCCGGTCCTGAGGTCGCGCATCTCGACCTGGATGAAGGCGCCGCCCTTGCCGGGGGTGATGATCTGCTGCTTGAGCACGGTCCAGCGGCGGCCGTCATGCTCGATGACCTGGCCGGCGCGGATCAGGTTCGCCTGCTGCTTCATGGGGGGATGCTCTGTGTCTGCGGTGGCGGGTGTCTAGACCGTGGGGGACGGAGCGGCAAGGAAGGGGGGCGGTGCCTCAGCATCCATCAATGATGTTTAATCAGGCCAGGAGGTCCGCCTTACGCGTTAGGGTCCCGTCCGCTTGGCTAAAACAAAGTCCCTCCACCTGCGCTGTGCTTCTTCTCAGCGGCACGCTCGTCGCAAACTTTGGCCCAAGTCGCGTAAACATCGCGTACCCTGGTATCCAAGTCTTCGTAGGTTAAAAGATCGCTTTCGTCGTGAAAATGAAGAGAAATACTGCGGTCTAAACCAGCAGCAGGAAAGCGTATGATTGCAAGACGAGCGTTGCTCAGGTCGGGATTTCGCTCGCGCACGCCGATGTGTTGCATTGAAAAGACGATTCGCATCACATCCGGATTTGTAAGCCCGCGCCCGCGGCGATGGTCAAAGAACGGGATAAACGGGCCATTTGCGTCCGCTAGGCCGTGTGGACGGATAGCGGAAAGTATCACGTAGGGGGTTCCCGAATCAGCACTTCATCGAATCAATGGGCGACCGGTATCAAGGGAATCGGCCATGCTGACGGGAATGACGGAGGACGACT
>JAABUH010000799.1_pt1 | contig 41206 bp, 52 predicted proteins | sample 5559121 | NCBI WGS metagenome assembly JAABUH01 (sample SAMN10711871, study PRJNA513364) | rock metagenome | isolation source: Antarctica rocks | place: Antarctica: Victoria Land, Battleship Promontory nord | collected 2015-12-28
CGACCAGCGCGATGGTCAGCAGCGAGGCGAGCGATTGGACGAGCATGAGCGCCTTCGCCACGGGCGTCAGCGGCATCGTGTCGGTCGGGCTGAAGGCGGTCGCGTTCGTGAACGACACGTACGCATAATCCAGGAACGTCGGCGACCACCCCTCACGCGTGCAGTGCGGCGTCGTCATCTGGGGAAAGAGGAAGTCCGGCTGCCGGTGAGCGGGATGGCTGCGCTCGTCCGGGCCACCGCGGTCAAGCTCCCAATACCAGAGGCCGAACACGATCACGTTGGTCAGCCAGATCAGGATCGACGAGAAGAGGAGTTGCGGCCCCACGATTTGCTTCCCGTTCGCCTTCCCTTGCAACAAATCGTGGACGAGCAAGGCCAGGGAAACGAGATTGGCCGCATTGACCAGCGCGATGAGCGCAACGGCGGCGTAGCGCTGCCAGCGCGGTTCGTCTTTACGTCGCATGGGCGACACCACGCTCAGGGGAATGAGCAGAGCTAATTCAAAGACGGGCACGATCCAGTTCGGACCCAGCGTCAGCTTCTCGGGCAAGAACAAATACAGCGCCAGCGCCACGAGCACGGCGAGCGAGGCCGGCCAGCGCGGTTCCTTGTGTGCTGGCATGCCCCACGCGGCCTGCCCCCGTCGTGCCTCCTGTATCTGTATTGGCGCGTCCCTACTCATGTTTGCCTGTCCCTTATCACATCATCGTGAGCGTGAGGCTCGTCGGTCCTAGGCGTGTCATCACGTGATACGCTAAACACGATCTATGCCAGGTTCGTACTCCAACAACGCGCCTGGATTTACGTCGGGGCCGTGGGGCGGTGGGTAACTCCTAAAGAGCATCCACCGCACCACGGCCCTTCTTTCTGCCCTCACGCGCCCTCTCCGTGCATCAGCGTCTTTCGTCCGCTCGGTCATCCCGCGCACGCGCCTCTTTGGGCGTGGGCGTGGTCGCATGGTCTAGTTCCATGCGCGGCGTCCGGGCATCCTCCCGCTGGTGCGCTTGCTGGAGCGCCTGGTTCCAATCCTTGACACCAACCGGGGGCCGGTCGCGGTCGATGGGGCCGTACGTCTCGTGCGCCTGCGCACCGTACCGCTCCATGACACGCTCCCACAGCGTGTCACCGCCTCGGTCCCGGTCGAAGCCACAATGCACGACCGCGCGCCGGTCTAGCCCCGCGTCAATGGCCTTCGTGGGCAAGCTTCCATGGCCATCCGTCGAGATGAACACGCGCTCCCCGCGCGCGCCCTCGCGCAGGAGGAGCGCGGCGCGGCTCATCGCGTCGATCGGGCTCTCCGTCAGATAGATTTGCGGGGCCTTGTAGGGCAGGGGATCGCCGACGGTGAACGAAAAGTGCCCCTCGTCGCGGCGCGTGCCGGCGGCCAGGCCCTTGAAGTCGCTCCCGGCCATGGTTCCCCGTAACGACGCGCCCGTGGCCTGGCCGTCCGCGTCCTGCCGGAGAAAGACGGCGTTGGCGCGGCCGTCGGCGTAGATCGTCCCGCGCCCGTGCAAGTCGTCGACGAGCGCGGCCGGGAGCTGGCGCTGCTCAACGAGGTAGTTTCTCACCCCTGGCCAGTGCGCTTCATCGGGCGACGGTGCATGGAAGGGCGGCCGCTCCGCGCGCTCGACGATCTCCTGGGCGTCCTGCTGCCCCACACGGGCACTGTGCCACGTCGCGGCCGTGATCGCCGCCTCGGCGCCGTGCGTGTCCCGCAGATAGGCCACGGCCTCGCGGTAGTCGTACCGTGTGGCGTGCATCACGAGGTCGATGGCCCCGCCGCCGCCCTGCCCCCGATCGTGGTTATAGAACCGCTCGCCGGTGATGCTGATGTGCTCGCCATCGAGGTGGTACTTGGCGTGGTTGTGGCGGTCTACCTGGCCGCCCAGGCGCTCGATGACGCTCTCCAGGGGCACGGCCCGGACCTGCGCCGCCAGCGCCTTGTAGTCCTCGCGGAGCGTGTCCCGCTCGCGCACGAGATCGCGGACCTGGCCCTGCATCACGACGATGTTGGCCTCGGCCTTTGCCGCCTGGCCCTCGTAGTGCTGGGCCTTCACGAGCGCGGCGTCCAGCGCCGGCGTCACGCGCTCGACGATCCGCTCCTGCTGCTCGCTCGCATACCGCTCGGGATTGCCCACGATCCGCCGCGGTGGCTCCACCTCCACCGCGCGCAGGACCTCCTCCCGCGCCGGCGTTGGCTGCTCAATCTTGGCATAGAACTCTTTAACGGTCTGGTGATCGGCCACGCTGCCCTTGACGCCGCGCTCCAGGCCGAGCGGCTCCATGGCCCGCGCGTAGCTATCCTGCATCGCCGCCAGCTTGGCGCGTCCGTCTATCCAGTACTTCGCGTTCAAGCCTTTGTCGTCATGAAGCGGCACGACAAGAGCCTGGATGTGCGGCGTCTGCTCGTCCTTGTGCAGGATGGCCGCGACCACGTTGGCGTCACCGTAGCGGTCACGTAGCCAGGCCATGCTCCGCGTTGTCCACTCATCGAGCCGCGCGGCCTGCCCGCCGGCGTCTCCCTGCTGGTAGAAGTCGCGGCTGGCCGTCATGACGTGCTCAAGAGCAAGGACGGCGTTGCTCCTGATCCGAGGCGCGGCGTCGAGGCGCTGCTGGGCGTCGGCGCACCAGTCGCCCGTTCCGGCCAGGCGCACGTTGTCACCCAGGCGCGCCTCGTCGGCGTTGCGGGTCTCGCGGGTGCGTTCATTGTGCTGCCCGAGCGCGCCGATCTCGCCCATGGTCTTGAGCTTCCCCATCCGTAGCACCGCGTACATGCCCCTGCTCCCTGTTTAACTGACGCGCTACAGCAATCGCAGCACCATCAGGTCCTCATCGACATACTCCCCACCCACCTTCAATGCCTGCGGCTCCACACCATAGACAATGAAGCCGACGGACTGGTACAGGTGGCGCGCGGCCTCATTCGTCGACACAACGGTGAGCTCAATTTGCTCGAGCCCCGGTTGCTGGCGTGCCTCGACGATGGCACGCTCCATCAACGCGCGCCCCATGCCAAGGCCAACCGACTCGCGGGCCACGTACATGCCCCAAATCGCCCCCTTGTGTCGTACTTTCTCGCCCGACTGGCGGATGAAGCCAATCATGCCGATCAATGCGTCGGTGTTATCGAAGGCGCCCAAGACGAAGTTGTAGGGCCACGTATCATCGTGCCGTAGACGAGCGGCCATCCCCTCGACAGGTGTGGCGAGCGCATCCTCATAGGATGCGCCGAAAGCCTCCGGGTGCTCGTGCAATGCACGGAGCCGCAGCGCCCGAAATGCGGCCGCATCCGCCTCATTCAGCCCACGAATGATCACCATCTCGTTCTCCCTGACAATCGCTGTATGGACGGGGAACGCGCTGCACTCCCACCCTTCTTCTTCCAAGTAGGGAAGCTTTTGCCCCCGTCGCGCTCGGGGCTCTACAGCCTGGCCCGGCACCCGGATGACGCCCACGCCTGACTGCCTGCCGGCAATCCGGGGCGGGGGCGAACGCAGTTTTTGCGGGGAGGCCCCCCAGGGCCGACCGGGCAAAAGCGTAGTGAGTACGTACGCTTGTGCTGCGCCAAGCCCTATCGTCAGCATACACGGTCGCATCGGAGGCGTCGCACGCGCGCCCCGTAGGGCTACCTGAAAGAGAAGATAGCGGCGTGACACGCTGGCCAGCCGGCGGTACACTGCCAGGCAGGCTAACGACCACAAACGACCGCAATTGACCGCGATCGGAGGATCTCCACATGACCGACAGCAACATCGGCCCAACGAACGCCGGCGACACAGCGCCCCGTCGTCTCCGTCGTCGCCGTCCCCCTCACTTTCCTGGCCAGGCCCGCCTGACGCGCTTCGTGACCGCGGCGAGCACGCGGCCGTGGGCGGTCCTCTGGACCCCCGTGCCCGTCGCCTGGCAGCTCGCGGCCCAATCCGCCGGCGTCAACCGGCTGGAGGAGGGCCTGGCCGTCGTCCTCACGCTTCCCTACCTGACGGGCCTGGCCTGCGTCCTCGCCGTGTTTGCCTGGATGCTCTGGCACATCGCGATCGCCGCGCGCCGCCGCCTGTCCCACCGGATGCCCGATCCCGTCGCGCTTCCCTGGTACGGCCGCATCGCCGGATGGTTCGCGCTGGGGAGCATGGCAAGCCTGATCGTCGCGCGGTGAACCCTGCCCGGGCGCTCCTGGTAGCGGCCGCGCACAGTCCCAGTCCGCACAGTCCCAGTCCGCACGAACCAGGACGCCGCCTCGACACATGACGCGCGGGATGCGACGATAGGCGCGGGAGGATCGTTATGGCCATGACGGACACGACAGGCACGACAGACACGACAGCACCCACACCAGCGACACCGGCCATGGATAAGGCCGCCCGCCGCGCGCTCGCCGGGGAGATCGCCGCGCGGCTCGGCGAGACAGAGCCCGAGCCCCAGCGCCTGATCGCCCGCGCGCTGCGTCTGCTGGGCGCGGAACAGGTCCAGGCTATCGTCGCCCGCGCGCTGGAGGTGGAGGCCGCGGGCGGGATGCTGCTGCCCGACGGCAGCCGGCGGCGCACACCTGGGGGTGTCTTTTTCTACCTCCTACGCACGACGGTCGGCCAGAAGGAGTGGTACCGAATCTTCCGGCCGCAGACGACAGGGCACGGGGGGAACGAGGCGCACGCGTCACAGGGGGCGCCGGACGCTTTGACCAACGGCCTGGCGACGGTCGCCGCGGCGACACCGTTCGATTGGGCCACGTTCAGCGCGGCCGCGACCGAGGCGATGAGTGAACGAGGGGAGGCGACGACAGTGACGCTCACGGTGATAGGGAGGCCCGGCACGGTGGTGGAGCGGGGCGACGTCGTGCTCGTGGCGCTGTGCAGCGAGAAGGCCCCGTCGTTCCCCAAGGGGGTGCCGGCGCCGGAATCGGCCACGGTCGACTACATGGTACTCGTGGGGCGCAAGCAGTGGAGCAGGGTGGCGCAGGCTCTCGCGTCGGACCCGGTGGACAAGGTGCTGATCGAGGGCTACCCGACGGTGCAGCCGGACTTCGCTGGGATCACCGTGCATGCGACGAGCGCGACGACGACGGGCATCCAGGCGGGGAAGAGAGCCGCACAGGCCACGTCGGAGTAATAGCTCGTGGCACGTGTTAGATCATCAACCTAGTAGCGGCAGTACATTACAAGGCAGAAAAAGGCCCGGCTCCTGTTGGCAGCAGACCCGGGCACGACACCCAGCGAGTGAAAGGTGGGCTGGATGTACCTCTATTGTATCTCCCTGGCCGCGCACATCTCGATTGTTATCGAAAACATGGTGCGGCCATGACGAGCGATCCCTGGCATCGGATGGGCGTGTCTCTAATGTGCCCGCAGTGTACAGTGAGCGAACGTGAGCATCCCGGCACCATGACGCCGGCAACAACAAATCCACTGAAGATCATCCACTGTTCGGCATGTAGGCGCAATTTCACGCGACTCGACGCCGTGGCCCACCCTAATTTATTCATACGCTGGGCAGCCATTGCCACCCATATGGAAGTAGGCCAGGTCGATCTTCGCCCGGGTGATTACGCAACGGTGAAGCTGAGATCACAATTCGATGTCGTCGGACCACTGGTGACGACGGCCCGCGGCCCTATCTTAGCAAAGGCAAGCTTTGCATGGGACGGATCGCTGGACATGTACACGTCTCGCAGCCCTGGAAACCCGGACGATCAGCCTATTGGTGTCGCCTGGCTCGTCTATGGTATTCAAGCGTCGGACATGGTGCCGGGGTGGTGGCTACAACTTTTTGCTGCGATTCAGAGCGCGGCCGACCTGCGCGCCAAGCCCGCTATCATCGACTATGCAGGGGCGTTCGAGTTGTTCGTCGAGACCGTCTTGACCGATACGTTGACGACAAAATACGATTCAACCGTTGCCGCTCACATCTTGAATCGGACACAAGCAGTGACCGAGCGGGTCAGGATGCCCCTTGAACTCGCCACCGGCCATCAACTAACTGAGGACCACGCCATATACGATGCATGGACAACGAAGGTGAGAAAGGTGCGCAACGCGTTGGCGCACGGAGGCGGACCGCCTCTGAATCCGGGTGATGCGGAGGAGGCCCACCAGGCGACGATTGCGGCCATGCGCTGGATCGCTGACCGGTTGCCCTAGGTGAGATGGGCGCCGTCTCGCCAGGCAGTGGATCGCAGCGCACGATCGATCGTGTATTCAAGATCCCCGAGTGCGCCACGATAGCCGTGAATGTAGTCGTCGGCGGTCCCATCATCAAACTGCGACGGCCTGGCGTGCTCGACGATGAAGGCCCGCAGAGTATCAACAAGCATCTCCTTTGCGGCCGCCTCCTCGCGCGTGAACGGTCGCCCTGCCTGCTCATTCATACTGCACACAGCACCGTTCTCCCCTTACCACTCCCCCACCGCCCGCTTGAGCCCCTGGTCGTTCCACTTAACATAGATACGCGTGGTCTCAATCGAGGCGTGCCCTAAATGGCGCGCGGCCATCTCCAGGTCGCCGCCCTCGCCGACCAGGCGCGTGCCGCAGTAGTGGCGAAACGCGTGCATGCCTTTGTACGCCACACCGATCGTCGCGCACAGGGCCGCCAGGCGCTCCCTGGCGCGCTCATCCGAGCGATAGGGTATGACGTGCTCTTTAGCCCCAGCGGTCCCACCGCGCGCCGGTGCGTCGCGCAGAGCGCCCAATGTAGCGACGACGGTCTTCGACAGCGACACACGGCGTTGCTTCCCGCCCTTGCCGGCCCTCACGACGAGTGTCCCGCTCACGAGGGCAACATCCTCCCAGCGCAAGGCGAGGCACTCGCTGACCCGGAGGCCCCCATGCGCGGCCAGCAGGATGAGGACGCGATCGGCGGGACCGGCCGCGGCGAGCAGCGCCTCGACCTCCGCCGCGGTGTACGGCTGCCGCTTCTCCCACGCCGGCGTCGGGTCTTTGGCCGGATGGGTATCGGCGAACGGGTCGAGCTCGACGGCCCCAGCCCAGCGCAAGGCGGCATAGAGCGCCCGGGCGGCCGCGCGCCGCGTCCGGATCGTCGACGCGGACAGGCCCATCGACTCCATGTGCCGGAGCCAGAGCGCGCCAGCATCGCGCTCCGGGTGGAGCAGGTCGACCGCGCGCCACGCGAGCAGGAGAGCCGTGAGGCCCTGGCGGTAGGCCGCCCGTGTGTGCGGGGAGAGGCGCGCGCCAGCGCGGCCACGCAACACAAGCCAGACGGCCGTGAGGTCCCACAGGCTTTCGGCGTCGCGCTCGCTCGCCGCCCGCGTCGCCCGCAGGCGCCGCTCGTCGTCCGTCATCGCGGCCCAGGCGTCGGCCCGGTCGAGACTCGCGCCGCGGTGGATGGTCAGCCCTGTCGGGGGTCGTGTCATATCGTCGTCCGTTCGTCGTCCGTTCGTCGTCACCCCTCATCGTCGCCAGTAACCGGGGACGCCGGATCACGCGCGCGCAGGAGGGGCAGGAGGGAGAGGGGGAAATGGGATAACACGGATTATCCCATTTCCCCCTCTCCCGTGAGTGATCGAGCACGGCTGGCTGTAGGGACGTGCCGACCGTGATTGTCGACGGAGACCAGCCGCGCTCGTCGTCAACGAATGACGTCGCCGCGCCCGCGCAGGTCGTCGCCCCCGTCGTAGCGGCGCGGGCGCGGATCGGTCAGGGCGTTGCGTGGCCCGCCGGCCCAGGGTGCGCCCGTGGGCGGTGGCGGGTCAAGCTGGGTCGCCAGCCCGAGCGCCGTCACAAGGTCGTCATGCGCGCCGACCTTGAAGGCCCCATAGGTGTCGTTGGCCTGCTCCGTGACGCGGATCTCATAGTCCATGAGCTCCTTGGCGAGCGCCTCGGCCTCGGCCGTCTTGGGGAGCAGGATGCGCCCCGTCTGCAGGAGGACCTGGAGCCGCGAGACCAGCCACGTCTTGCCCAGCGACACGTACCGCGGGGGGCCGTCCTGCTCGAGGCGGCGGTCGCCGTGCGTGAAGTAGACGGCCATCAGCGGGACACCGATGTTGGCGGCCGCGAGCGCGTCGACGACGGGCTGGCCGACGCCCGTCGCGTCCACGTAGACCATGCGCACCAGGCCCCGCCGCTTGCGCGTGTTGGCGACGATCTCCGCGAGCCGGGTCGCCACGTCTGGATACGAGGTGCCCAGCGGCAGGCGCTCCAAGTGCCGGATGCCGTGATAGGTCTCCAGCTTGCCGCCGACGACGCGCACGCTCTCTTCGGACACGGCGACCGCCGTCGGGTCACGCTTCTGCCCGATGTCGGCCCCGATCGTTATCATGCCCATCTCGTCACTTCCCGTCCGGCGCGCTGGACGCGCTCTGAACCGCCAACCACAGCGCGATGAGGACCGCCCCCGTGTGCCGATACGTCGCCCCCCCATTGCCTGCCATGACCACCTCGACCGCCGCCAGGTCGGCCGCGAGGGCGTCGCCGTCGCCGCCACCGTCGCGCGGCGAGAGACCGATACGGCCGGCGTGCAGCAAGGCTTGGAAGCGATCCACGAGCGCATCCATGTGTGTCTCGGCCGCGCCCTGAGCGCGCTCGGGTCCCGCCCCCCTGTTCCCGTCGTTCTCGCTGTCCTCGCTGTCGCCGCCGTCGCCGCCGTCGATGTCGACATAGGTCGCATCGAGATCCTGCGCGCGGAAAACGTCGATGATCTCCGGCCCTACAGCCGGCGCGTTGACATAGATGTTGCCCGGTTGGGTGACGACGCGCCGGCGCTGCACATCCCTGCGCGCATCGGCGACACGCCGCGCCACGACGGGGTAGGACGTCCCCGCTGGCAGGTCCTCGACATGCTTCACCTCGTACGTCACGGCGCCGCCTGCTTGCCCGAACGGCTCGCGCTCCTCCACGATCACGACGGCGGATGGGTTCTCCTCATCATCGACCAACGCCACACCCGTGATTACAGATCCCATGGTTCTATCTCCTCCCTAAACGCATTCTCGATGTCCTCGCGCCGGAACGCCTGGGTCTCGGCCTCCGAAAACTCGCACCCGTACTCCTGCCGATACCACCACTCGCCCATGCTCTCCTTTTCCTCCTCCAGGAACTCCGCCGAGATGCGTGGGCACAGCGTCGCCGGCACCTCGTAGCGCTCCCACGGCTCCTGCCCCCGCCAGGCCTCGTAGAACCAGCCCCGCGTCCCGTGCGGCGTCGAGAGCGCCACCAGGCGGCCGCCGGAGACCGCCAGCATGGGCCGGACGGACATGTACAGGCCGTCCTGCACCCAGGCCGCCTCGTCGATCACCAGCAGGTCCACGCCGCTGTAGCCGCGGATCGTGCCGTCCTTCGAGCCCGGCAGGCTCACGATGCGGCTGCCGTTCTCCAGGGTCAGCGTCAGCGCCGTTTCGCTCTCGGGGGAGACCGGCCGGCCCAAATCCTTGTACGTGGCGATGCACTTCTTGAAGAGCTCGCCGCTCTGGCGCAAAGACGGCGAGAGTAAGAGCACGAGACTGCCGGCCGTGTACAGGGCCGTGTGCAGAGCCAGGACGCTCGTGATCGTAGACTTGCCACTCTGCCTACTACAATTGAGCAGCAGCCGGCTCGCCGCCGAGCGCAGGACCTCGGCCTGCCACGGGTCCGGCGTGATGCCCGCTTGCTCCGCCAGCAACACCGGGTCGAGCGCTCGGGCCAGGTCGGCAGCGATCCCACGTACCGCCGGCGACGGCGCCATACCGACCGCCATCACGCCGCCCCCGCTGCCGTGGCGGGTACCGGCCCCGTCGCTGCGCCGACTGCCGGCTCGCCCTCGAGCGCGACCAGCGCGGCCGCCACGGCGCGCCGGGCCTCGGGATGGGCCGCCAGGGCCGTGAGCAGGGCCGCGCGCACCGTGAGCCATTCGGGGGCCATCAGGACGTTGACCTGCGGCCGCTCGTCGAGCTGGCCCAGCAGCTTGGCCAGGAGCTGCGTCTGCCCCGTGAGCTGCTGCGCCGTCTTCAAGACGAGTTCGCGGGGATCGGCGTGCTTGCTCTCCCATCGCTCCACCGTCGCGCCTGACGCGTCCACGCGGGCCAGGAGCCGGTCAAGCGCCTCCTTCCGCCTGACAGGCTTGCCTTTAGGTCCGGGCTCCTCGTAGGTCACGAGGATGTCGCCGGCGCGCGGCCCGATGTCGTAGCGCGTGGGATCGTCGGCGTCGCGCAGCCAGCGGTCGCAGGCGTCGAAGAGCAGGTTGACCCGCTGGAAGCACCGCCCCAGCTCCTCCATCACATCGAGGGCGTGCGCATCCTCGGCCGCCTGCCGCGCTTCGACCAGCGTTTTGGGGAGGTGTTTCGCGGCGTGGCGCTCCACGGCGTCCGCTGAAACGCGGTATAACGCGGCAATTTCACGACACGCCGTCCCACCCACCAACGCGCGGTCGATGGCTGCGCGCTCCTCATGCACGCAGACGGTGCAGACACGCGGCATCGCTACACCTCACCAAAGCCACGGTTCCCGCCGGTCTCCATGACCATTTAGGGCGTCCCCAGTTGGTGCAGCGTGGGCCGCATCGTCGACGGCAGGACGCCCGACGTGCGCAACGCGTTGGCCATGTGGTGTCCCAGCGCCTCGCCGGTCCTCTTCGTCACCTCGTCGGCGATCGTCTTCGGATTATGACCATGGCCAGGGGCGATCTGGTTCACCACGGCGCCCGCGGCGACGTGGAAGTGCTGATGCACGTCGCCGCCGCGGGCAACGCCCCCCTGCCCGGCCGCCGTCGCCGTGTGACGGTTATGGACGACGGCGCTGTGGTGGTTCTGGACGACCGCGCTGTGGTGCGCGTGCGTCGCGTGTGTCGCCTGGTGGATCGCGGCGGCGGCGTGGTGGTTATGAACGACCGCGCTGTGGTGCGTCGCGCGCGTCGCCTGATGAATGGCCGTGGCCGCGTTCGTCGTCTGGTATGTGGTCATGAAACGTGCGGGCGCGCCGCCGCCGCCGCCGCCTGTCCCGAACAACTGATGACGCAGCCATGCTCCCAGGTCCGCACCGGGATTGTCGGGGCTCGCGACACCGTTCTTTAGCTGACCCAACACGGCCAGGATGTGCCCGTGCGCCAACTCGTTACCGATTTGTTGGATGCCACGCAGGCGATCTTCCAGGTACTTGGACAACTCGCCCCAGTGCTGGAAGGCTAGGACAACTGCTCCCACTGCGAGACCCACACCCACGATCGTCAGTGTGATTGGAGCGAGTGCGATGTCGAGTGCACCCGCCGCGAGAGCCGCGAGACCGAAGCCGCCCGAGAGCACGGCCACCACGCCGTCGAGGAGCCCCATTGCCCCTGCGGCCATGCCCGCGACCGCGGATGTCGCTCCGATGGCCAGATCCAGCGCCCCTGAGGCTATCGCGGCGATCCCGAAGCCGCCGGAGAGCGCCATCACGACAGTATCGAGCGCGCCGTAGGCGACCGTGGCCAGCCCGACGACCCCGTTCAAGACCGTTGTAGCGAGCGTGAACGCGATCTGGGCCGCGCTCGCCAACTTCATCCCGGCCACGAACCCGCCGATGGCCATCGCCCCCACGCTCAACACCTGCCAGGCAAGCCCCAGCTTGCCGGTGAGGGCGTCCATGATCGTGGACCAGTGGGTGATGGCGAGGGAGACCAGGCTCACCGCGGCGATGATGCCGAGCACGGTCGCCGTGAACGGCAGGAAGGACCCTGCGGTCACGACGCCGGCCGCCGACAGGATGCCGAACGCGCCCGCCGCCACCAGGACCGGCCCCGCGATCAGCGCCGCCGCCGTCGCGACGGCGGTGAAGGTTACGACGAATTGGGCGATGCCCGGATGCAGCCGCAGGACGTTGACGATACCCCCGGTCAATTCCACGAGGCCATGCACGACAGGCCCGATGGCGGGCAAGAGTTGCGCGCCGAGCAGGGTGCGGATGGACCCCAGGTTCCCCGAGAGCGTTGTTAGCTGACCGGGCAGGGTCATATTGAGCGAGCCCTGCACGCTCTTCTGCCACTCCGGCGTGTCTTTGACGAGCTGGCTACGATCGGCCCCGAAGAGTTTGATCGACGCATCGCTGCCCAGGACAGAAGCCGCCTGCGACCCCTGCACCAGCAGCCCAGTGCGGGCCAGGTACGTTTGCAAGGGTTGGTTGTTCCTGGTGGCGTCGTAGAACCGATTGAGGATGCCGAGCCACACGGAGGGATCGACCAGCTTACCGTGCTGGTAGAACTGGCCGCCGCCCATCTTTTCGATCTCCGCGAGCGCCTTGTCGTGCTTGGGTAGGCCGTTCGGAGACAACTCGCGGATGAGCGTGCCGATACTCGACGCGGCGCGGCCACCCACGGTGAGGCCGGTTTGATTGCCAAGAGCCACGAGCGTGAGCGCCTCTTGAGGGGTGAGTTGCCCGCTCTTGACGGCCGGCGCCATATAGCGCAGCACGTTGACCTCTTGCGCGGCCGTGGTGTGCGACATGAGGCCCACCCCCGTCGCCCACGCCACGTTTTGGGCCAAAGCCAGGCCACTATAATTCCCGAACATGTGGGCTTGCTGCGCGAGAGCGGTGACCGTCTCCGTGTAGTTGGTTTTTTGGAAGTGCTGGGCAATTTCCGCGGCGCGGGCAAACTGGTCAATTGAGGCGCCGATCACCTCACGCTGCGTTTGCTTGCCCGTCAGATCGCGGACGCCCATGCGGGCCATGATCTGCTCCATATCCATGACCTGGGGAGCTGAGAACTGCGTGGCGTTGGCAACGGCGAAGCTCTGACTGTAGAGGGACTGGAGTTGCGCGCGGGTCCCCGTGGCGGTTATCCCGAGCTGGACGAGCGACTCTTGCATCTGGCCGGCCGCCGTGGCCCACGATGTCATCACGCCCACGCCGGCCATACCGCCCGCGATCAGGGCCATGCCGCCGGCGACCAGGCCGAGGGATTTGCCCAGGCTCGCGGTGGATGCGCCGGCCGCGATCGCTTGCTGCTCTAGCTTTTGCAAAACACCGACGGCGAGGGCCGCACCGGACGTAAAGCCCGTCGCATCCATTCCCAAGCGGCAGGTCACTGAATACAGACTGTCCATCGATTACCCTTCCACGACAGGCTCACTAGCCGTCGCTGTCGTCGTCCACGCCGTCGTCCACGCCACGACCGCCATCGCCGGATGGATTCTGGTCGATGTACACGTCGATGAACGCCGCCCGCTCGCTCCGCGTCATCTGGCGGGCTTCCGCCCACGTAACACTGCTGACGGTCACGATCGTGACGCACTCTTGAAACGCGCCGTTGCCGGCAAGGCCGCTAACCCTGCGGGCGAAACGGCCCCCCGTCCGCCGTCAGGGTGTACCTGATGTGGGCCGCGATGATGCGGGCGATGTCGGCGCGCTTGAACCTGTTGAGGTAGAGGCGCAGGAACTCCAGGCGATCCACCGGCGCGCGCTGTTCACCACTGATCGTGTCGATGCTCATCAGGGCCATGAAGCGCAAGCTGGTGCTCTGGCCCGCGCCGTCCGATTTGACGCCGTAGTGGTCCATGAACGCCTCGCAGCGCGTCTCGTCCTCGCCATTCAGCTCCCGGAGCGTGACTCTCTCGCCGGTCGATAGCGTGCATTCCCCTACCGGGTCGTTACTGTCGATGAACGGCAAACCGGCCTCTTTGAGCCGCTCCATCACGAGGTCGGCCTGGCTCTTGGGTATGGATGCCGTGGCCGCCGCTCCCGCGGCGGGAACATCCGTGGCGCGATCGCCGACAGCGGCCACGCTCGCTGCGCTGTCAGCCCATCCGCTGGTGTTGCTAACGGATTGCTCGTCGAGATCGTCGTCGGTGAGAGCCTCGCGTAGATGACCTGCCATTGTCTGAACCTCCTGGATCTACGAGTGTGACCAACAAAAAAGGAGCGGCCTCTGCCGCCCCATACCCGCGTCTTGCTCTGCCGCGCGCGGTCGCCGCGACGTGGCGATCATCGCTGGTCTTCCGCACCGCACGATGGATGCAGCGGCGAGACGTACCCCTCGGCCGCGACGATCCGCTGCGTGTGGGGCACGTCGAACCCCACGCCGTCGAACGTCATCGTCAGACCATACCTCAAATCACGGCGCGTGCGCGGCGTCAGAGGGATCGTGATCGTCATGGGCACAATCGCCGTCCACGGTCCTTCCTCGTCGCCGCCGCTCACCGTCGAGCAGATGTCGACGACGACGACGCCCTCAGCGTTCCGCACGTCGACACCGCGCACCTCCGTGGCCGGCATGTCGGCGAGGGCGTCGAGCACGACGGCCGCCGACACACCGTCCGGGCGGCGGCCGACACACCGCGCGATCTCGTCAGTGGTCAGGGACATCGGTGGACGGTCGGTAGACATGAAGGCTCCTTCTAGGCTGTGGCGCGGCGGCTTACTGGCGGCTCGCCCGGTCCCTGTTACACGGGCGGCCGCGGCTCACCGGGCGACGCGCCCACCGTCCGGTCCCGGATGAACGCGCCCACGCTCTCGAAGCCGGCCGCCCGCGCCTGGGCGTCGAGGCGTACCCGCTCCTCGGCGCTGAAACACACCTGGAGCTTGATGTCGCGGCGCGGAGCGAGCGGCCGCACGCCCGCCCGGCCGGGTATCCAGCGGATGGTGTCCTGCATCGGGAGGCCTCCGTCTCCACGTCGTCGCGTGATCGCGTGATCGCGTGATCAGGGCAACAAAAAAGGGCGGACTCCCGGAGGAATCCGCCCGTCAGGTCGTAGCTGAAGCTATATGTATTTTATCAGTTTTGGATACCAGTCGGGGTCGCCGCCGCCCGTGCCGTGGCTGACTCTCGCAGCCAGCCCTCGACCCGCCGTTGCGACAGGCCGGACCAGACGACGAGCTGGGCGACGCCGGCGAGCTTCCGTTCCCGCACGGTCCGGTGCGATACACCGAGCGCGGCGGCCGCGGCGCGCAATGGCTGCCGCCGCGGCTCCACACAGCAGCGCGTGACACAGGCGGCGAGGGGCGGGTACTCTGCCTGCAACCGCGCCCAGGCCTCCGGGAGAGTGAGGCCCAGGTCGCCCCGCCGCGGGCCCGGATCCAGTACGGGGGGGCGCCCACGCGGGGGCTGGCGGTCGAGGTACTCCGTGAATGGCTCACTCGGCGATGAGGGGAACGCCGGCCGCACGGGCGCGATCTCGTTTTCGACCGCATCGTAGGGCCGCCGGCGCGCCGCCAGGTAGCGGCCACGCGCGTCGTCGCCCTCGTCGAACTGCGTTGTGACCTCCACCCACGCGTCGGGCGGCAACGGGTTCTCCCTCTCTCGATCACGCTCACGAGTCATCGCTAGGCGCTCCTCCGGGGCCGGATGGCCACGGCCGGCGACGCGGGCGACGTCGCGATCGGGCAGCCCTGAGCCTCGTACACCAGCCTGCGGTTGCGCCAGGTTGACCAGAGCATCCTGTTGTCGTCGCAGTAGTCGACCACGATCGCGCTGCGCTTACCCGGCGCCGTCCGCGACACACGGCCGAGGTATTGCACGACCCGGCCGTGGTAGCTGACAGGCGTGGCCAGGAACAAGGCATCGAGGCGGGGACAGTCTAAGCCCTCGCCAACAAGGCTACCCGTCGCCACGGCCACGTCGATCACCCCGGCGCCGATGTCCGCGACGACCTGCCCCCGCGCCTTCTTGCCGAGACTCCCATACAGCGCCGCGGCGGCAATCCCGCGCTCCTGTAGCAACCGCGTCAGCTCCCGCACGTGGCCGACGCGCTCGGAGAGCACGAGGCAGCGCCGACCATCGGCCACCGCCCGGGCCACATCCTCGGCGATCAGCGCGTTCCGCGCGGGCCAGACGACCAGTTCGGACACGATCTCGGTGAAGGAGTCGCCCGTTGGACGCAGGCCCGTGTCGCGCTTGATGATGCGCGGCGTAATGAGCCTATCGGCCAGGTCCGCCTTGTCGATCGTCGCCACGATCGGCCCAAGGTAGAACTCGAGCACGGCATCGAGCTTGTCGCGGCGATAGGGCGTCGCGGTCAACCCGAGCACGTAGCGTGCGGGGAACTGGGACACAACTGCGGCCGTCTGCTCGGCGGGGCAATGGTGCGCCTCGTCTAAAACCACCATTCCGACGCCCAGGAGCGCCGGCGGGATGTGCCGCGCCAGGCTCTGTGTAAGGGCAATGGTGAGCCGCTCGCCGACGCGGCACTCGCCGTCGCCAATGAAGCCAATCTCGTCGGGCGCCAGCCCTAACACCGTGGTTGCCCGGGCCACGGCCTGGCGCGCGAGCTCGACGGTATGTGTGAGCCAGAGCGCCGGCTGCCGGCGACGCGCGACGGCGACGAGGCCCAGGACGGTCTTGCCTGCACCGGCCGGCGCACAGACGAGACCCATGCGCCGGCCGAGGGCGGCGTCGACGGCCCGCTCCTGGGCAGGCGATAGGGTGACCATCTCCTCGAAGGCGACGGGATCGGCGACGTGTGTCTCATCGGTCCAGCGTGGGTCCAGGCCCAAGGCGCGCAGATCGCCGTACAGGAGCTCGAGCGCGCCGCGCGGCACAATTAGCGCGCCGTCGGGACGCACGTCGTAGTACAGCAGGCGCTCGGGGAGGTCGCGTGTGTCGCGGTCGAACTTCACGGCCTCCTGGTAGGCCGGGTTGGGGAGCGTGAAGCGATCGCGGACGGCGCGGCGCAGCTCCGCGGGATAGCCCGGCTCGATCACGACCTGGCGGCCAATCGTTAGGACGATGGGCGGCGTCAAGGGCGGCGCCTGCATCTCAGCGATCATGGACCCCCTCCTGTCTCATCGCGGTGCGATCCGGTATGTGCAGCCCCTGCTCCCAGGCCGCGACGCGCGCGGCGCAGGGCCCACACGTCCACCCGCGGAGCGTGAGATCGCCGCACCCGCCGGCGCAGGGCTTCAGGGGCGCGCGCGCGCCGGCGCCGACCGCCCCCACGTCCGGCGCCGGCGCGCGCGCGGGATATTCAAGGTTGACATCCAACCTGTTAATAACGGCTACGGTGTGGGCGGGCGCTGGTGATTCAAGGTTGACATCCAACCTTGAATCGTCGGCCAGGCCACGCTCCCGTTCGCGGCATTCGTCGCAGCACCATTCGGCGGCCTTGATAAAAGAACCGCAGCCCGCACGGCACATGATCCGCGCCGTGGCGGCCGGCTGGCGTTGATTCTCCTGGATGATCTGCTGGGCTTCCCGCAAAGCGTCTCGCGCGTTGTTGCGCTCAAAAGTGAGGGCAACCGCTTCCGTCGTCGCCTTCTCCTTCTCTTTGCGCTCCTCGTCAACGTCCCGTTTGAGCGCGCGGACGACGTCCGGGGTGGGCTTCTCCTCGGCGATGGCCCGCTGCAGGCGCTCCTCGCGGCTGGTCTTCGCCTTGATCTGGCGCGGGGTGGGCGGGATCGCGGTCAGGGTGGGGAGTTCCCGCCACCAGGCGTTGACCGCGATCCCGTCGAGCCCGTACTTCCAGAACCAGTCCTTCCCCCGTGCACGGCGCGACGGGTTCACGTCAGGGTCGGGGGGGCGTGCCTTCTTCTTGACCTTCTGGCGGGTCAACAGGCCGAGGCCGAGGAGGATATCCACGCCTTCGTTGAAGATGCTGCGGCTGAAGCCTTCGGCCTCTACGTCCTCCTCATCCGGGTACAGGTCGCACGGCATGGTATCGAGGCACGTCCGCCCGATGGCGACGCCGTACCGCTTATGCAAGTACGCTAAGACACGCTTGGCCTTGTCGGGAACGGGCCTGTTCAGGAAGAGGAGTTCCCACGCCTTAGCCTGGGCCTTCCAGTCGGCGAGCTCGGCCCGCTGCGTCGCGATAAGCTCCCTGATGGCCGGGCTGATCGACGCCGGCGCGGCCCCTCCGTCGGGCTGGGCGAGCGTGTCATCCATCCCCGCTTGCCCCGCCTGTTTGCGCGCGTCGGCCGCGGCCAGGTCGCGGATCGCGGCGTCGAGTTTGTCGTACGGAAAAGGCGGTGAGCACCGGTCCACCCATGGGCGGAGCAGGATGGCTATCTCGCGCTGCGAGAGGCCCCGCGCGATGTAATGGCCGACGAGTTTGACCATATCCCCGTGGCGTTGGCCCGCCGGCGCCCCGTTCTCAAGCATCCGGGCGTAGACATCCTCCTCGCCGTCCCCGGCGGCGTCCCCGGTGGCCGCCCTGGTGGTAGGTCCGCCCCGTCGTTCCGCGAAGAGGGCGCTCAGGGCCGGCGGGGGGAGGTGCGGGGCGACGTCCCACGGGGTGATGTCCCAGGCGTAGGCGACGCCGCTGGGGTGTCGTGTTGGCGGGGCGTTCACGTAGCCGCCCTCGCCGCGCGTGTCGAGGCCGCCTACTTTCTTGGCCGTGTTGCGTAGCGCGCCCGGTTGTGTGAAGTAGAGGTGCCGTCCCTTGCTCGTCTTGACGGTGGGGCCGGTGGGGAGGTCGAGCGCGGCCAGGCGCTCGGCGCCTTCCGCACTGTCGACGTCGACAACCCACAACCCGGACACGGCGCCGGTGACGATCCCCACGCCGGCCTGTGGCCAGCGCGCGTACCATGTGCGAATCGTCGCCTCGTCGGCGGCCGCGTCCTGGTAGGGCTTCCAGAGGAAGTCTTTCGGGGGCTTTTTGGTGGCCTGATTGATCGGGATGACGCTCCAGCCCAGCCGACGATAGGCGAGTGCCCAGTCGAGCGCACATGTCGTGCGCGGGGGCTGGGGCCGGGCGTGTGGCTCCAGAGCCGAGGGGAGGGCGCTCATCGCACGCCCCCTCTCGTGGGATCAGGGCGCGCGTCTACTTGACCATAACGGCCTATGCTACGATAGGGATGGGTGCCGCGATCGGCGATCGGGCTGGCCGCAGGGCAGCGTGTGTCGGGCACTAGTGGGCCTCCTTTCAAGGGGTGGAGGCTCCCGGTCGTCGGCCGTGACTTTGCTTTATACGGCAAAGTCTTTGCCGTATAAAGCAAAGAGTTTGCCGAATATGGTAACGTGCAAACGGGGCTGTCATTCCCGCTTGCCTGTTGACGGCTAATACGACGACAGGGAGCATGCGCGATAGCCACGGGTGAAGACCGTGGCTATTGTGCTTTTTTAGAGCACAATAGTCTGACGGTGTGCCGCGTCGGTCGGCGGCCTGGCCTCCTGATTCATGGTCATACACGGCGCGCCGTGTGCGGGTCGATCAGTCATCGAGCGCCTCATACTCAATCGCATAATCAACTGCGTTGGTTGGTCGACGCCTGTGCCAGCCGGGCGCTGTGAGCGCTGTGACGTCTCTGGCGCTGTCGTTGGCCAGGTCTTGCAGCGTCAGGCCGAGGCCACCCATCGCCCGGGACAGGGTCGACGCGCTCGGATCGCCTCCTCCTTTTTCAAGGCGTGAGAGTTGTGTCGGGTCCATGCCGCACCTCCGGCCTGCCTCCTCGAGCGTAAGATCGAGCAGTTTACGCTTGCGTCTCAGGAGCCGGCCGATGGCGGCCGGGTCGAGCGCGTTGTTAGCTGATTCGACTGTGCTGTGCATCGGCCGGCTCCTGAAAACTGACGGATGGTTTTTCTGACACGTCGCTGCGCGCCGCCTCGGTGAGGTCAACGAGGAGGCGCTCTCCGTCCCAGGTTGCTTTATACCGTCGTGTCATGTGATGGCTGAGGCCATAGTGGTTCATAAACTTGCGACCAGAGATAAGACGTGTGGACGGGCGTTGGTGGCGTCGAAGCGGGTAGGCGTAGATAGACCCAGGGATAGCAGGGCGGATGGCCATCTGTCGCTTACCGCGATCAAACAGGAGCTCGACCATGGATGGATCGCCCATCAATGTGGCGATGCCCTGAGCGACGACGAAACGTCCCCCGCGTTGGATGGTGACGCTGAGCTCGTTATGGCGCGCCCGTCCGGTGAACAGCTCCAAGTCCTGATCGCTCATCCGCGTGTGTCTCCTCGTGGGTTTGACCCAGCGTCGTAGTCTCTGGTGGTCCCATGATATCACATCGGCTCTATTACTGACCAAGACTCCTGCGCTCGTGCGCGGGATCGACTGGGCGTCCACGCGCGTTCGCTCGCCTGCCATGGTGTCCCGCTCTCCCGACATGCCTCGGTTCTACGGCCGCCCCCCTGGCTGGCCTTGTCCGTGGCGTTGGCGCCGTTGCCGGCGCGTCTAGGCCCACTATACAGGACGGCGGCGTGCTAGACTAGAGTCGAGTTGATTTTGACCCGTCTGGATGATTCTGACCCGCTCTACTTTACGGTTTTGATGTCCTGCGGGGCGTGGAAGGGTGTGTGATGGAGCGCCGATGCTATTACTGCAAGGAACCGTACACGCTTGGCGTGCATCAGATCTACTGCAGTGAGGAGTGTTTTAAGGCTGCCCGCACGAAAACGTGCCCGTGTGGAAAACAGTCGTATGTACCTGGTCGGCCATCGCGAAAGAAGGCTTTCTGCGATGATTGCACGCGTCGCCGGCGTGACATTGTGGCACAGACGGTGTTTCAGCAGACGCGTGAGCGCCAAATGGCTCAGGCGGAGGTGCGTGTTGTCTGTAACTATGCTAAATGTCCACGGCCCTACGATCTTATTCCCTTGACGAGAAACCAGGCTAAGCGCCCATCAGAGTGTCGCCATCCTGAGTGCAAAGTAGCCTATCGGGACGACTGCCACGGCGGGAAGAGGTTGCCGACTAGCCGAGAGATTTTCTGTAAAAGCTGCGGTAAGTCGCGGGGTTATCACCCCCCATCTTACGCTCGTGAGTACGAGTATTGCCTGAAGTGCAGTAGACGACAGCACCCAACGAAGAATCGTATTCCCGCATCGGATAAAGAGTGGAGGCCGTGTTCATTGCCGGGGTGCAATAGCGGACGCTATGTCCCCATTAGCACAATAAAGAGATACCCAGAACGTAAGTTTGTCTGTTCGCGTGCCCACAGTCGAGCGTCTGCTCCTGCTCCACGAATTCATTGTCGGTCTTGTCCCCGCGAGCGACGGCTGCGCTCTAGTCATATTCCTCGCACGTTCGACGCTCAAACGATGACATTTGTGTGTCGAGTGTGCCAGCCTTCTAAAACAGTAGTCGAGACATTCACATGCGATGGTGTTGGATGCGACAAAACATTTGAGCGGCGTGTTTCTCGCAAAGCCCTGAAGAAACCTCACTTCTGTTCGCCGGAGTGTCAAGGGGAGTACCGTCGATTACTCCAACGCTTGTGTGCTCGGTGTGGGCAACGTATTCAGCGTCGCGGCCTGAACAACACCTACTGCAGTTGGGATTGCTTTCAAGAGGCAAAGACAGGGCGACCCAACCCGCATCGCCAGCCATCGAAAGCTGAGCGTACGGTCCTGGAGGCGATCGCACGGGGCATCCGTGGTGCGCGCACGATAGAGCGTGAGTATGGCGTGGCGCGCAACACTGTGCGCCGGGTCTTTCGTGAGCAGGGGATCGTCGCGGGTCCTCATGTTACCCTATGACCCCTACTGCACATACTAAGGGGCGTACCGTTCCCTAGCCGGCCCGGCGACCGTTCCGGCGATCGTTACCGCTGCCCCGCGTAGGGTACATGCAGCAACCCGGCCGCTTTCGCTTTCACCGCCTCGCGACGGCGGTCATAGCGTTGCGTCGTGGTGACGTTGCTGTGCCCCGCGAGTTTCTGCACTGTTGAGATGTCGGCACCGGCGTCGAGCAGGTCGCTAATCATGGAGCGCCGCAGGTCGTGCGGCGAGCACACCTTGACGCCAGCCTGTCGGCAGCGCCGCCGCAGGATGTCGAGCACGGCCTGGTCGGTCAGGCGGACGTGGACGAGCACGCCCCCTTTACGGACGCGCAGGAAGAGCGGGCCAGGCTCCTGGCCCCGGATCGCCAGCCAGTCGCCCATGGCCGTGCGCCCCCCGTTGTGGAGATAGACGACGCGTTCTTTGTGGCCCTTTCCGTGCCGCACCGTCAACGCGCCGGCGTCGTCGCTGTAGGCGAGGTCGTAGTCGCCCACGTCGAGCGCGACGGCCTCGGAGCGGCGCAGGCCGCCGGCGTAGAGCGTGGCCAGCAGCGCGGCGTCGCGCGCCCCCGTCCCCCCTCCCTGACAGACGGCGAAGAGGGCGCGCAGCTCGCCGCCCGTGAGCGCGCGGCCGCGCGGGATCGTCGTCCCGCGGACCGTGGCCACATCAGACGCCCGCGCCCTGGCCTCGGCGTCCATCAGGCCGAGTCGCCAACACTCGGTCAGCACACCACGTAAGGCCGCCAGCATACGGTTGGTGGTCGCCGGCGCGTACCGCTCGGCGAGCTGCGTGCGCAGCGCCTGTGTGTGTTGGTAGCCCAACTGGTGCCACGGCAGCGTGAAGGCATCGGCGTCCGTCCCGCCCAGCAGGTGGGCCATGGTGCGCAACGCGCCCAGTTGCGACCGGCGCGCGCCCACGGCCAGCCGCGCCAGGTAGACGGCGGCTGGCCGGTGGTCCAGGGGCGCGTCGACCACGAGCGTCGTGGACGTCACGTCACCGGAGGCGATCGGCGTAGAGGGAGGACGACCACCGCGACGCTCAGGGATCGTGGTCATCGCGTCCTGCTCCTATCCGTTATCTGCGGGAATCATCATTCTCATAACTAATGTGGTGTCAGTCTACCACGCGCCGCCGGCGACGGCGCGGTCGTCGGCGCTCGGCGCGGTCGCCGCGGTCGCCGTGCGTGTGCCTGCCGGGCCTGGCTCCGGCGCGGAGGGTGTCTCTGGTTGAGGCTCCGGGCTTCATAGAACCCCTCCCTCCTCAGCGACGTGATGCGCTGCGTCCTGTGTCGCCTCTGTGCGTTCCTGGGCCTCGCGGGCCTCGCGTTGGTTTCGTTTGTCTTGGATGCGTTCGCGGATCTCCCAGACGATCTCGCTGATCGCGTCGAGCTTTGCCTGTCCGCGCGCCGCCTGGATCTCCTCCGACGTCATGCGCGTGCGCGGTAGCGGTTGTGGCGCGCCCTCCTCGCGCTCCCCCTCGGTTGGTACGTAGCCGGGTGTTCCGCAGAATATGTGGCGCTCTCCTTTTCTGTCGCGGTCATGGCCGCCATCCTGGGTGCGTTATCGGTGTCGGTCAGGTCTCACGTTGAGCGAGGTGAAGGGGGTGGCCGGGGTGGGCGGGATAGAGCTACCGTCGTCCGTCGTCGCCGCTACCGCCGCGGCGGCCGCGGCCGCTACCGCCGAAGGTCGTGTCGTCCAGGGCATTCACCTCCTCACGGTGTGCGACCACACGGTGCGCGACCATAACGTTTTTAAATGGATGTTCCACCGCCCATAACACTATTGTTATGGGTGGTGGGCTCCACGCAGATTCACACGGGCATTCCCCTGGCGGGTCGCGTGGCGGATCGCTGGCTGTCAGCCGCCCCAGCGGCCTCGTCGTTTTGTGGGGCCGCGCGCGCCGCCTCGGCCTCCGCGGTGAGGCGGGCCGTGCGCCGCCGGTCGATGCTGGCGAGCATGCGCCACCGAATCGCGCTGATCCGGTCGAGCTTGGCGCGTAGATGCGGCGGGAGCGTGTCCGGGTCGAACGGCGTAGACGGTGTGGTCGACACGTCGTCGGGCTCGCTCGCTGGTTGGTCGTCCTGTGTGCTCATGTCTCCCCTTTCACGGCTCAGGCGCCGTCTGTGGTCGAGCGGGCGGCGGGCGCCGATTACACCGGTCGGCGCCCGTTCGTCACCTATGGTAGCGTGTCAGGCGCTCCGGGCGTCGCCGGCGTTGGCAGGAGGAGCAGGCGTGGCCACCGCCCCAGCGTCGCGGTCAGCGTCGTCCGTGCTGCCCTCCGCGCCTCTTTGACGCTCCTGGGCCGTCGTGGCCGCCGTCCGCGCCGCGCTGCCCTCTCGGTCGCGCCGGCCGCGCGCCATCCAGCGATCGTGTCGCCACTCCTCGGCGGCCCGGGCGTCGGCGAGGTGAGCCTGCACGAGCGGGGCGTCGGCGGCGATCACCGCGGTCGTCATGATGCGCAGGGCGTCAAGGTGGCGCAGGAGCCGGCGGTGCGCCTCGTTGTTAGGGAGGACGTGGTCGTCAGTTGTCCACGACTGAACGGCGTCGAGGACCGCGTTAAACACGTCGTACACCTCCTCGCCGGCGAGCGTGACGGGGGCTGCGCTGGGGATGCCCACGGGCTGGGTGGTATCGCTCGCGCGGTGGTTCGCGTCGCGGGCTCCCTGCCACTTCTCCCGCCTGGCCTCGTGGGCAAGCATGCGAAAGAACGTGCGCGCGACTGAGGGAAAGTACGTGTGCGTGGCGGGGTCCGCCTCGGCTTGCTCAGCCCAGCGGCGCAGGAGCTCGACGGCGCGCGCGTCGGTGAGGGTGTCGGACCTGCTCAGTGTGTCGAGGTCGAGGTCGCCGTCGTCGAGGGAGCCGTCGTCGAGGGAGCCGTCGTGCGGGGCATCCGGGGTTATGTCGTTAGACGGTGTTGGTTCCTGGGCCATGAGGGCTATCTCCTGTTGATCGGGTTCGGTCGGTAAGGGCGTGGTGGTCGAGGTCGAGCCTGTGGGCCGCGGCACGGCGGCGTGGCGCGGCCCTGATCACATCGTCTTCTACGGTCTTCTGTCGATGGCCAGGCACGTCGCCTGAGCGGACCGTCGGGCGGCCTGACCCTGGTCGAGCCGGTGGAAGAGGTCCTCGATCCGTGCCTCCTGGGCCGGTGTCGCGCACGTCGCCGACGCCACGAGCCGGCCGTCGAAGGTGAGGAACGCCCGCCCGGGAGACGTGGGAGAGCCGGGATAGATGTAGAGCATCCAGGCGGCTGCCGGTGGCGCTGCTGGCGTCGTCGAGGTCGATGGAGCCTGGTGCGCGGTGGTCATGGCGTGACGCTCCCGCGCGCCGTCCGGGCGTTGACCTGCGCGGCCCACGCATTCCAGGCCGCGCATTCCTGTCGGGCGGCCTGGTTGGTGGGGGGGAAGCGGCCGTCGCCGGCGTAGCGATACGCGGGCTGGTCGGCGATGAGCATGGTGGTCGCGCCCTCCCCTTGCACCGGTCGTGCAAGGGGAGGGGCCGTGATAGCGGTGGCTGTTGGTGATAGGGCGCACATCAGGCGGCCCGCATGGCAGAGGCGTCGAGGGCGGCCATGGCGCGCTCGGAACGGTCCACGGCGCGCAGCAGGCTGGCATACTCGTCGCTCCGGGGGTCACTGTCCGCGAGCGCCCGGCGCGCGATTTCCAGCAGGCGCTCCGACTCGGCGAGCTGGGCGTCGATGCCGGACGTCGCCGGGGTGCCCGGCTGTATCGTCGGCGTCTTGGGCAGATAGAAGGCGACGTTCAGCCGCTTGACGGCCGCCATGTGCTTGCAGGGCTTGCGGGCCGGGCAGGTGCAGCCCGCCGCCGTCGTCGTATAGTAGACGCCGGGGATCGTCTGGCTCTCGACGCGGTACGTACCGCGCTGGCCCGTCAGCGCCACCCGCGGCTTACAGGTGCTGGCCGGCGCCGTCTTCCTCGCCGTAGACTGGGTGCTGGGTGCGGTCTGCATGTCGAGTGTCCTCCGTACCTACCAGCCGGCGCGTGTTACGAGCACGCGCCGGCCCTTTTTCTTTGTGGAAGCTACCTACTCCTCACTCTTCTATTATATCTCTAAGTTACCACAAAGTCAACACATTTAACTACTAAGAGTGATGGTTACTACTCTCGCTGTGTTGGTTGTGTTACAATTGCTGCAGGAGGTGGCTTATGGCAACAGATGACGACAAGCGAGCCCGGTGGCTTTCTCTCCGCGTCACCCAAGAGGTCGAGGCGGCTATAACCACGTTTGCCGAGGAAGATCATAGGAGCAAGTCTGCGGAGATCGCGTGGATCTTGGAACAGTACGCCAAGGAACGGCGCGAGAAAGCCCAAGGACGCTAGCCATGACCCATATCCTCATCGTGGAGCCAGGCACGCTGCTCTCCCTGCCCCTCGCCGAGCGGCGCATTGTGCCCGACACAGCCGCCATCGACGGCGTTCTGGCTGGCGATACGGTGCTCTCTATCGGCCAGTCGGTCCCCCTCGACGTATAGGGTGACACAGCAAGGAGGGATAGCGCCTATGCCTCGTCAGAGCCATGTGGTGGGACCCGCGACCGACAGCGATGGTATGCGCACCACGGCCTACCGCGCTGTTGTGCCCGGTGTGTGCGTGCAGTGCAGACGCGCCATCCTCGTGGACGACGTGTTCTCGCGCCGCTCCCAGCACGTCCCCGTTGGCGCCATGAGAGGAGTGACGACGGCGCCTGTCTGTGCGACCTGTCGCCCCCTGCGCGTGGAGGGGGCCACCGATGGCTGACGGGAGCACGCAGCCTCGACGCCCACAGGCACCCGCGCACAGCCGGCGCGCCGGTCTGGCCTTCCATAACGATGGGGAGCGCACGACGGCCTACCGCGCGCTAGAGGCGCTGGCCTGTGCCCACTGCGCAGGGGTTATTGACGCGGGCGAGCTCTTCTCGCGCCATGCCCGGTCGAATGCGCGCGGCAAGGGGTGGGGTGTCACCTTGCGCCCACTCTGTGGGCACTGCCGACCGCTGCGCCTTGAAGGGGACGAGAATGAGGCGCAGCATGAGGGGTAAGTGGGAATGCAAGAGCGACACGTTGTGGACCTATCGCATCGGGGGCGCCGCGCGGCCGTATGGGTATGTTGTGCAGTACAGAGACACGGGGCGCTCCGACGCCGCCTGGGACGCGACGGTGACGGCCACGCGCCTCGACGATGACACGACCATTGTCGAGCACGCGTCGTTCGAGGAGGCCAGAGCGGCGTTAGAGCAGCACGCCGCGCAGCATGCCGACCACGGACGGCGGGCAGACGCATGAGCGCCGCCCTCGCTACCCGCTGGATTGAGCGCTCACCCGCGCTTTATGAGGCGCGTGTGACGCTGCCCCACGGGACCGACGCGTATGTGGGCTATGTCGCCACGACGCCGGGTCACGATGTCTGGCGCGGCGACGTCGGCGTCGGGTTCATCCCTGTGGGCATGGGGCCGCGCAACGTGATGCGGCGGGTCGTCGAGCAACGCGCGGCCGAGGCGCTGGAGCAGGCAGGAGAGAAGGTGGGCAGTGAACAGCACGGGTAAGCCGGCGGAGACGCGGCCGCGCATCATCGCGCTGGCTAATCAAAAAGGCGGGGTGGGGAAGACGACGACGACCGTGAACCTGGGGGCGGCGCTGGCCGCGCGGGGGAAGCGGGTGCTCGTGGTGGACCTGGACCCGCAGGCCAACGCGACGCTCTGGCTGGGGGTCGATCTGCGCACGCTCGACCGGTCGATGTACCATGTCCTCGTCAAGGCCGTTCCGCTCGCCGCGATCATCCAGCCCTCCACCGTCGCGGGTATCGACCTCGCCCCGGCGCACCTGGACCTCTCGGCCGCCGACCTGGAGCTCGTTAACTCCTTCGAGCGCGAGATCCTCCTGAAGGACACACTCGCCGCCGTGGCGGACCGCTACGACTACATTCTGATCGACTGCCCGCCGTCCCTCTCCTTGCTGACGATCAACGCCCTGGTCGCGGCCCGTGAGGTCCTCATCCCGCTCCAGTGCCACTACCTGGCCTACCTCGGCGTGGCCCGCCTGAGCGAGACCGTGCGGCTCGTGCAACGGCGTCTGAATCCCGCCCTCACGATCCTGGGCATCGTGGTCACGATGTACGATGGCCGCAGCGCGATCCATAAGGAGATCCTGGAGCAGATCCGCGCCGGCTTCCAGGGACGCGTGTTCGATGCCGTCATCCGCAATGGGGTCAAGGTGGTCGAGGCCTCGGCGGCGAGCCAGCCGGTCGTCACCTATGCTCCGAGCTCGCCCGTCGCGCAGTCGTATAACGAATTGGCCCAGGAAGTCGAGGGGGTGGCGTCCGATGAGCGGATCTAAAGCGACGGGGCGGCCGGCCATCCCCGCCTGGCAGAGTCTCGTCGCCCAGCCGGCCGGCGTCGAGGACCTGGGCGACGCCAAAGTGATCGACATCACGCTCCTCGAGCCGAATCCGTACCAGCCGCGCCGCGCGTTCGACGAGGCGGCGCTCGGCGATCTGGCCGCGTCGATCCGCGCCGACGGGGTGCTGCAGCCGCTCGCGGTCCGCCCGCATCCTACGCAGGCGGGGCGCTATCAGATCGTCGCCGGCGAGCGGCGCTGGCGGGCGGCGCGGTTGGCGGGCCTCGCGCAGGTCCCCTGTGTCGAGCGGACGATGGACGATGACGCCCTGGAGCGCCTCGCGCTCGTCGAGAACGTCCAGCGCACCGACCTGGACCCCATCGACGAGGCGCACGCCTACACGCGGCTCATGGCGCGCCTAGGGCTCTCGCAGCGCGACCTGGCCGAGACCATTCACAAAGATCAGTCGTACATCGCGCTCCGGTTGCGGCTGATCGAGGACCCGCGCATCGAGGCCGCGGTGCGCGCGGGCACAATGAGCCCGACGGTGGGCCAGGAGACCGCGCGCATTGAGGACCCCGCGCAGCGCACAGATGTGATCGAGCGGGCAGAACGCGGCGAGCGCGTGCGCGTGCGGGACGTGAAGACCGTGCGCGCGCCCGATCGGGCCGACCCGGCACAGGATCGTCCCTCCGTCGCCGCAGCGGGAGATCTCCCGCCATCCCCACCATCCCCGGCGGCCGCTCCCGTGATGAATAATTCATCAGACGCCGCTGAAACTGCCCAGGGCCTGCGCAGTCCATCCCCGGCGGCCGCTCCCGTGATGAATAATTCATCAGGTGTCCCCGAGGCAGCCCTGGGTTCGCGCGATCCGCGTGCAACCGGCGCCCCGCTTGATCCCGCGCTATCGCGCGCGTTAGAAAACCTCGACGCGACCGCCCTGGACGTGGTGTTCGACTATGGAATCTCGCTCGCCTGGTCGTGCCAGGAGCTCGCGCGCGTGATCCGTGAGCGGCGCGGGCTGACGGCGCCGTCGCCTGCCCCCCGTGGAGATGCGTGACATGCAGACTGACACGCGCACGTGCACACCCTCCCTTTTGTTTCGTCCGACGAAACGCGGTATGATGGTTTCATGGGGATGACGTGGGCTCGCTCTGCGACCAAGCATGGTATCAGCGAGGATCGCAGTGGCTACGTCATCGAGCACAGCCGGACGTTTAGTAAGGTGCCCGCTCCACCGAATTCGCCCCCGGGCCTTAATGTTCCGCGCAGGCTCTACTTGCACGATGATGCGGACGGGATACCCCTTGAGGTCCTGGCGATTGAATTGGAATCCGGGGATCTGTCGGTCATTCACGCCATGGAGATGCAGGAGAAGTACCGCAGGCGGTACGAGGAGCTGAAGAAATGGGACACGACGTAGTCAAGGGGACAGGCGCCATCCTCACCGACGAGATGATCGACGCGCTGGCCGCCGAGGCGGAGCAGGGGTACGATCTCTCGTGCAGCGAGATTGTTCATGTCGGGCGCCCCGCGCTTGATGGGGGAACATCCGCGTCGCCGCGTATCACCATTCGCACCGCGCCCCAGCTCTATAAAGCTGTCCAGGACCGGGCGGCCGCCGACGGGCGCTCCGTGAGCGAGGTCGCGCGCGACGCGCTCGAGGCGTACGTCCAGGGGTAATGGCCAGGCGACGGGCCCCCGTGCCGGCGCGCGCAGGGCGTCTAAGCGGGACAGGCGGGGAGAGGGGAGGCGCGCGCGCGGCCGCGAGCCTCGCGCTCATCGACGCGGCCAGGGAGTAGACGCCGTGCTGGGTGCGGCGCGCGCGTGAGTAGGGAGCCGACCATGTCGCCGCCGCCCCGTAACACCGCGCACTACCATGCGACCAGTAGTAGCTGGCACATCTACGACCGTTTGCTCGATCAGCAGGTCGGCGTCGCGGCGTCCATGTTGGCGGCAGCGGCGGTTGTCCGCGGCTATGAGGCCATGTGGCGCGGCCTGTGCGAGCGGTGGCAGCGGGAAGAGGGCGGGGCAGACTCGCCGCCGTCAATCTTCTAGAGCCCCCCGCGCGCCGCGCTCTGTGCGCGAGCGGCCCGCGGTCGCTCCCCAGCAAACCCGTGGGCCACTCGCGCCTCTATGATGCCATACAGGGCGCCGGCCCTTGCCGTGGTTCGAGGGAGCGGGGAAAAGAAGGGAACCATGCGGCCGCCGTCACGTGCCCTCCTCGTCCTCGTCCTCGGCAAGGGTGAGCGGCCTGGGCGTGATCGCAGCCCGTTCTCTGGCCGCGACCGCCTCCTCGGGTGTCATTTTGCCACGCTCGACGAGGCTCTCTATGGCGCGTTCGACCATGCGGTCCATGTCCCGCTCCATGGACGGCACGCCGAACGCATTCTGCCTCCGCTCTCTCTGCCTCCGCTGTGGCTTCTTGTCGTTGTCGCTCCTGTTCTTGTCGCCCATGTCCCTTCCTAATGGCTCCATCATCGCCTACCCTGGCCAGTCCGTCCGTGAGCGCCGGGTGTTCCCCACCCCTCCCGACGTCACCCTCCCCCTTCTTTTTTCAGGTAGGACGGGCCCCATCTCACGCGCGTCGATTGGTTCGACGATACGCGCCCATCGTCATTCCAGTCGGTCAGGCGACGCTCGTGTGTCCCTGACTGCACGCCGCCCGGATCAGTGCGATCGCGTGGTTCAACGCGGTGGCCTCCTCGGTGGTGCCGCCCGTGTCTGGATGCGCCCGCTTCTGTGCTGCCCTGTACAGCGCCTCGGCGGCCCACAACGGCGCGCCCGGCCGGAGATGGAGCGTGGCGTATGCCGCGTCCAGGGGCGACCCAGCGTCCCTCTCCGCACGCCCTCCGCGTCGACCATTTCTGGCCTGGCTGCCCGTGCCCCCGCGGCTCTCGGTCCACCCGCTCGTGCGCTCCCATACCTGGGCGTCGGGTGCGAAGTGGGCGTTGGCCCACACGGAGAGCGCGCTGCGCCGGTACGCGGGAAGCCGCCAGGCCCGCGTGTCCTCGTCGAAGCGCAAGCCCGCCTCCCACGGGAAGGCGCGCTTGAGATCGGCCACGAGCGCGTGGAACCGCGCGCCGTCGGCGCAGGTCCAGCGGAACACCAGCCCGTCGCGTTCGCACACGTGTAACTGCGTGCTCATCGGACTCCTCCTGTGTCGCCCCGGGTGACCGCCGCGTTGGCCTCCGGCCCGCGCCGCGTACGCAGTGCCCGTAGCGCCGCGCGTCGATCGGGCCTGTTCGTGGCGACGTCCCAATACCCGTTCAGCGCGCACCACAGGTCGAAGGCGTCTCGTCCATGCCGCCTGTCCGGCCCAAAGTCATGCCAGTGCCCGTCGTCGTAGACGTGCACGCTCGCCGTCTTCTCCTGGCGCCACGGGGCCACGAACGTGTGGTCGCGCCCGACGTCGACCATATCCTCGATGGAGTGCTCCGCATTGAAACGGGCGAAGATGTCATCGCCACCGTGCCCACTGCCGCGGCCCCCGCGTATCGTTAGCCCCGGCCTGGGCCGCCACTGTGTCCGCGCTGGTTGCGGCTTCGGTCGATCAGCACGCGGGACGAACGTCGTGGCCAGGATCGCCGGGTCCGAGAGGGCCGCGCCAATGAGCGCCCACGCCGCGGGCGTCGTGCCGTCGAGCCAGGCGCGTGGCCCCTCGCCGGCGCCGGCCGCCACCTGCACCGGGCGCCGTGTGCCGTCCGGCAACACATACGCGCCGCCCGGCAGCCGCACGCGCGCCCCGCCCTTCTCGCTCAGGTCAGGGAACCGCTCGCCAACGTCGCGCAGCTCCGGGGCCAGGCGCTCGGCGGCGGCGATGGCCCACGCGGGATCGCACGGCGCCGTGAATAGCAGCCAGAGGTGCCCGCGCCCCGGATCGACCGGGTTGCGCACGAGCAGCGGCCGTAAGCCCGCGTTGTTGAGCCGTGCCGCCGCCCGTACCAGGCGATCAAAGCGGCCATCTTCATCCCAGGCGACCGCCTGCGCGCGGTCGCCGTCGGGCGTGTCGTAGAGCAAGCCCGCGCCGGCGGTGCGTGTGCCTCGCAGGTGGGCGACCAGGTCAGCCTCGGTCAACGCCCGGCCCAGCGACACGTACTTTTGCCCCTTGATACCGCGCATGGTGACCGCGTTGGGGTGGCGCGTGACGGCGGGCGCCAACGTCGCCACGGCCTCCTGCGCCGTGAGGGAAGATTCTTCCCTCACGGGATCGGCGCCCGTGTCCGGCGCCGCCGCCTCAGCGGAGGCCGCAACCAAGGGACGCGCCGCCGCCCTATCGCCGCCGGTAGATAGACCATCATCGAGGACGTGGTTATCGGAACATTCTTCCCTCACGCCAGGGGCATTGTCCGTGAGGGAAGATTCTTCCCTCACGGGATCGGCGCCCGTGTCCGGCGCCGCGCGCCCGTGCGCCGTGGCTGGCGCGGCGGGTTGGGCATCGGCGACGTCGTCCATGTGCGTGCGGTGACCGTTGCTACAGTGGATCGTGCAATTGGTCGTCTTGCAGACCGGGCAGCGGGCCTCGATCAGGCGGCGGCGCTGCGTGGCCTTGACCGCGTCGGCGGCCAGCCGGCTCGTGGTGGGCGCGTGATGCTCCACGAGGCCCTCCGGCGCGCCGATGGTTGCCAGGAACGCCTGGCCCTCGACCGGCGCGTAGTGGTAGTGCTTGATGGGCTTCCCGTTCTCAGGATTGGTGGCGGTCGCGAGCGAGCGCTTGAGCCAGCCGTCCATTTCCATGTCGCCGAGGTGCTTGCCGATCTGCTTGGCCGAGACTCCCAGGCGTTGGGCAATCTTCTCGTGGCTAATGATCGTATCGGGGTACGGCCGCGTCGCCGGCGAGGTCCCGAGCGGGCAGCCGAGCAGCTCGTAGACGACCTCGAGCGTGTCTTTGCGCAGCGGGGTGACGTGCGGATTGTCGCGCAGGGCCCGGTGGGCTGCCCGCTCGGCCTTCAGGTCGGTGATGACCCGGCGTTGGGTGTCGATGAGGTCGCGCAGGCGCGCGTTCTCGGCACGCAGCCGAGGCAGGTCGTCGGTGGTGTCACCGCCTGGGCCATGAGATGCGCTATAATCTAACATAAGGCTGTGTCCTTGCAAGGGCCGGCGTTCCACGATCAGAGCAGATAACTAGGCTCGTGGGCGCCGGCTTTTGTTTTGTCTCACGGAAAGCGTGAGACAAGCCCTCTCTCCTATGAGGGCTTGTTCTCTTCCTGTTTCTGTGCCGCCGGTGTCTTGGACCCCGACCAGTCGAGGGGCTTGCGAATGTGGCCCTCTTGCGTCGCACGCTCGCGCAGCTTCTCCATAACCCATAACCGCACCACCACGGCGGGGGCGACGCCCATCTCCTTGGCGGCGCCCTCTAACTGCTCCCCCGCCTCGCTCGGAAACCGTACAGCCGTTCGATACGTCATCTGAGACTCTCCCTTTTTTCTGGGCACCGCTAATACTCCTTTCAGTATACGTTAAACGAGGCACTATTAATGCACTTTAATGCTATAATGAGACTAAGAGTAGCTCTATCTGCATTGATGGAGCATTCTTGTTACAGCATAAGCGAACGCTTATGCGCGTGATGGGACGGTGCAGTTGCCGGCCGCAGTGACCACGCGACGAGTAGGGAGGTAAGAGAGGGTCTCGACGAGACGAGGAGGATGATAAAAGAGGGAACGACGAAGGGCCGGCGACTGCGACAGACAGTCCCGGCCCGGTGGAAACAATGGACGCCGCTATCACTAACAGGCCGTGCCGCTGCTTCGCTTTGCACTGTAACACGCGGGGTGACGTGGGGCAGCGTCGGCGGTTCAGCACGAGAGACAGGAAGGACCGTAGACCATGCAATCACTGCTCGACCTCATCAACTCCTTCGGCACGCAGATCGTCCTGGCCGCCGTCGGCCTGGGCATCGTCGGCGTGTTCATGGGCGTCTTCGCCGGCGTGCTCGGCTACCGCCACGGCGCCGACGTGACCCGAACCGCCCTGGTCGGGATGGGGCTGCTCATCTTCATCAGGGTGATCGCGGCGACGCTCGCCGCCCACGCCGGCGTCACGATCCCCGGTGGACCCGGCGCCGGTCCCACGGCGCACCCGTAACGTCCCGCCGCGGCGCGGATGGCGGTGGGCCTGGCCGGTGTGGCCGGCGTCCACCGCCTTTTCTATCTGAGGAGATGCGCCCACTATGCACCCCAATTCGATGACGAACCGCCGCTCGCCCCGCGTGCCCAATGAGCCCTGGCGGGGCGGGCCGGGCAATCTGACCATCGCGCAGACGGTCGCGCTCGTCTGCGCCACCCTCGCCGCCGGCGGCGTCTGGTGGCTCGCGGGCTTTGTCCTCCACGGCGGCCTACTCGCCGTGTTCGGCCACATCCTCCTGACGAACATCGCCGGCGGCGGCCTGGCGCTCCTGTTCTATAGCATGGCGGACCCGAACCGGGAGCCGACCATCCGCCAGCACCTCCTGTTCAGCTTTCGCCGCCACCGCTACATCAGCAAGGAGCCAACCCATGGCTATGAGCCCATCCCCTTCCCCGAGGCCCGCACGCCGCGCCGCACCATGGCGCGGCGCGCTCCGTGGCTTACCCGCCTGGCGCTCCCACGCGGAGCGCGCCCCCGCCGCCCCTAAGCCGCCGCGCGCCGCCCGTGTTGTCGGGCCGCTGCCCCTGCCGTCCGGGCCTGGCCGCTTCACCGTCGAGGAAGACGGTACGCTCGTCTTCGCTGACATGAGTTGCCTCGCCGTCGTGCACGTGGACGCCTTCCTCAACCTGCGCTCTTTAGGGGCGCACGACCAGGAGCGCGTCTGCCGTGAGTTCGCCGCCCTCGCGCACGGCCTGGCCCACGCCCAGCCGCTGCAGCTCATCATCGAGAGCAACCCCGCGCGCCCGGCCGGCGTGATCGACGCGGTGAGCGCGACCGTGACCACACCCGACGCGACCCTGCGCGGGATCGCCGCCCCGACCCTTGACTGGTTGGAGCGCGAGGTGGCGCGCACCCACGTCCCCGACCTCGCGGGCTACTTGCTCGTCGCGCCGGCCCCGGAGGCGCGCGGGGGCCTGGCCGGCGTCCTCGACGAGGCCCGCGACCAGCTCGGGCTGCGCGGCCGGGGCGCGGCCGAGGAACGCATCGACCGCCACGGACTCGACGCGGCCGTGGACGACACCCTGGCCCAGGTCAAGGCGTCCGACCTCGCGGGGCGTCGCCTGCGCCGCGCCGACGTGCTGGCCCTGTTGTGGCGCGCGGCCAATCCCGGCGACCCACAACCTGATGACCTCGCCGACGCCTGCGACGATGACGGCGATGGCGCCGGCGGCACCCTGGCGGCCGCTCTGACGCCCCGCCACTGGCAGGAGCGCCGCCGCGAGATCGCGCACACCGGCGCCGACGGCGCGACCGTCTACACGCGCAGCCTGTACCTGCTCCACGCCAAGGAGCTGACCAGCCCCGGCTACCTGGGCGACTTGATCGCCATCGAGTGCACCGCCCGCCTCTCGTGGCACCTGCGGGGCCTCGACAACCTGCGCGAGCGCACGCGGGTCCTCAGGAAGCGCAAGGCGTCGGCCGCGTCCGTACGCCGCGCCTACGAACGGAAGCGCCTCCCCTCCCTCGACGACGAGGACGCGCTGGAAGAGGCGGGCGCGCTCGCGCAGGACCTGCACAGCGCCGAGGAGGGCCTGGCCCTCTCTACGGTCGTGCTGACGCTCCAGGCGGAGAGCGTGGCGGCGCTGGACACGGCCACGCGCCGCGCCCTCTCCCTCATCGGCACACGCCTGGGCATCCACGCTGGCAAAGGCCGCGGCTACCAGAAGCCCTTATGGCAAGCCTCGCTCCCGCTCGGGCAGAATACCGCGCGGCGGCGGGCCAAGCGGTGGCACACCTCGGCCATAGGAAACGGACTGCCGTTCCTGGCCCACAACCCCGGCACGCCGACCGGCTTCCCCGTCGGCTTCGCCAGCCGTGGCCATGAGCTCGTCTTGCTCGATCTGATCCACCCCAGCCTCTCCACGTCGGTCATGACCGTCACAGGGAGTCAGGGCATGGGGAAGACGTTCTGGCTGCTGCGCTGTGCCCTGTGGTCGCGCTACCGGGGCCACCGGGTGACGTTGATCGCCCGCGCCGACCACTTTCAGCCATTCGTCGCGCTATGCGGCGGGGCCTACATCGCGCCTGGCAAGCAAGATGACCCGCCCATCATCAACCTGTGGGACCTACCGACGGGCCAGAAGATGAGCCGCAAGGTGAGCTTCCTCGTGGCGGCCCACGAGATCCTGCTGTGCAATCCGGGGCAGGAACTGGACGGCGAGGTGCGCAGCGTGCTCGACCACGCCATCCAGGCCATCTACGCGCGCCACGGTGTGACGGCCGGGGACGAGCGCCCCTTACTCCACGACGACGCGCCCCTGGAGCGTGAGTTGGTGGCGCACCTCGCGGGCGAGGCCGCCAGGAAGGGGCTGACGGCGCGCAAGCGCGAGATGCTGGACAAGCTCCACGCCACGCTCTTGCAGTACGTCACCGATCCGGCGCACGGCGAGGGCCGTTACGCGCCGCTCGTCGATCGCACGACCACGGTCAACGTCGCCGAGGACGTGCTGTGCTGGAATCTGGACGACCTGGACCCGCCGCTCTACGCGCTGATGCTTTTCACGATCACGGACGCCATGGCCCAGCGCGCCCGGAGCACCTTCGACGCCACGCGCGGCCATAGCGCGGAGTTCCTCGCCATCGACGAGGGCTGGTTCCTCTCTGAGTTCATGGGCGCCGGCCGTGAGTTGACCAACTGGGCCAAGCGGTCGCGCCACATCGGGCTCATCCTCGCCTTCGCGTCGCAGCAGGTCAGCGAGTTGATCAAGCCCGCCACCAAGCCGATCTTCGACGCCGCATCGCTCAGGTGCGTGTTCCGCCTGGCCGACGTGCGCGACGACGAGGATACCGCCGCCTGGGCCGCCCGCGCGTTGCAGTGCTCCGTCGACGAGGCGCACGCCATGACCTCCCTGCACGAGGGGCAGATGGTCCTGTTCCGCCAGGCCAAGGACGGCTCACGCCGGCGCGGCGAGGTCGACGTGATGGCCCCGCCCCTGGAGTACGAATGCTTCACCACCGAAACGTGGACGGACGTGCCCGCGCGTAACGAGGCGGTCGCGCGCCTGGGCAGCGTGGCGGCCGCCATCGCCGAGCTAGCCGAGAAAAGGGTGGGGCGCTGAGATGCGCGGCTTCACGCTCGACGATCTAGCCGTGACGCTCTATTTCTGCGTCGTGGTCCCGCTGATTGGCATGGCGCTGGTCCTCGCGCTCCTGCCCGTCTATATCGGCGTCGCCGCCTGGGTGCTCCACCTGTGCGGCGTCCTGTAAGGAGGTCTTCCCATGCGCTCTCTGCGCTCCCCGCGCCCCATGCGCTCCCCGCGTCTGCTGGCCCTGGCGCTCGGCGTCGTGCTGGCTACCCTGCTGCTAGGGCCATCCTCTGGCATGGCGTTCGCAGCCGTGGCGGCTGCCGCCCCGACCCACACGCCCACGGCAATCCCGACGAGCACGCCCTACCCGACCTACACGGCGGTTGCAACCTACACGGCCGCGCCCACGCAGACCCGCTACCCGTCGCCAACGGTCGCGCCGTCCCCCTCGCCGTCGCCCTCCCCTATCCCGCAGGGCACAGACCCGCATAATCCGACCCACTACTGTACGGGCCTCCTCAACTGGTGCCCGGACCTGAGCGGCCTGTTCAACGCTGTCGGCGATGTCATCAACGGCCTGATTGTCGCCGTGTTCTCGCCCCTGGAGCACGTCTTTAGCGACGCCTACGCCGCCCTGGTCGCGCCCTTCCAGCGTGACTTGACCTACACGCCCAATATCCCGCACGAGGCGTCCTGGGCCGGCCTGCGCACCTTTCAGACCAACCTGCGGGAGCTGGCGGCGACGGTGTTCGCCGGGCTACTTCTCTTCGGCATGTTCGCCCGCTACCTAGAGCAACTGGGCCGGGGCGACTTCGCCCAGCTCACCTCTCCGCTGCGCCGGGGCGTCGTCGTCACCGGGCTGATCGCCGGCTATCCCACGCTCATGGAGTGGGTCTTTACGCTGGTCAACGGCGCGGCCGGCGTGATCAACGGCATCGGCCTGTCCTCCCACGAGAGCGCGTGGCAGGCGGTGCGCGGGGCGATCTACAGCCTGCACACGCTGCTGTCTGTCCAGGGCGTGCTCGACGCGGTCCTGATGCTGGCGGCGTACGTCGTGACGCTTCTGGCCGTGATCGTCCGCGAGTTCGGCCTGGGCATCCTGGGCGGCCTCTACATCGTCGGGCCACTGTGCGTCGCGTGCTACGTGTCGCCCTACGTCGAGGGCATCGCCACCTGGTGGGCCAAGACGTTCATCACCCTGAGCTTGTGGCCTCTCGGCTACGCTGTAGCGCTCAAGCTCATTCAGATTATGTTTGCCGGCGGCGGCCCCATGAGCGAGATGGGCGGGCTCTCGGCGGCGCTCGGGGCGTTCGGCCTGGTGCTGGTGCTCTACAAGATGCCCGCGATCCTGGGCGGTGTCCTGGGCGCGGCCGGCGCGGTCCTCGGCAGCGTGGCTACATCAACGACGGACGCCGGTATCGGGGCGGCCATGGCCGCCGCCCGCGCCGTCGCCTTCAACAAAATACCCTTCCTCAAATAGAGGAGAGAGGCGGAAAGGACGGCTCACCATGTTTCACCGACCCCCCCGTAGGGCGCGCGTCCAGTGGCGCGTGTGGATGCCCTGGTACGAGTTCTCGCGCCTCGTGGGCGAGGTGCAGGACCACGATGCGGTCCTGCACGGGGGCTTTACCGCCGCGGCGATCCTCGTCGCGGGTACGCTTGCGGGCGCGTTCGCGCTGCCCGCGCTGGCGCTGCCCCTCATTATCGGGGGCGGCCTGACCACCGCGGGGATGCTCCTGGGCACGCACCCGGACGGCGCCCGCCTCGTCGCGGAACTGCGCGCCGTGGGGCTGCCGGGGCCGCGCGCGCTCCTGCGGATTGGGGTGCGCATGGGCGCCGAGGATGCGCGCTCATTGTGGGACGGACGGCCGGCGCTCAACGCGCCCGACGGGGGGGCTTCACGGCCCCTGTTACTCGCGGGTCCTGGCGCCGGCAACACCGGCGACGCCGCGAGCGAGATGGCGACACGTGAGGAGGGAGAGACCGATGGCGACAACAGCATGGGAGGCTAACGTGGGCGCGACCGCCCCGACGAGTGAGCAGTGGGAATACTGCCTCCAGACGGTCACGTGCGACCACCTGACCGACTTCATGGGACGCGTCGTTAACGACATGGGCCGGCAAGGGTGGGAGATGGTCACGGCCGCCCCCGTGTCGCGCCGCAACAAGACGTTCGACGCCTACGTGGGCGGCTACACCACCCGCTTCGAGATGATCTTCAAGCGCCGGCTACCGTCGGGAGAGAGGCCATGAAAACGATCCACCAGTCCCATCTTCTCTTTCAAGTCAGTGAGAGCGCCAAGGGGCGCTACGCTCGCCTCAGCCGGCGCGGTCGCATCGGCCTCGGCCTGGCCGCCCTCCTGGCGCTGGCGTGGCTCCTGGGCCTGCCACAAAGCCTCTGGCGGCACGTCTACGTCTGGCTCGCCTATCCGCCGGCCACGCTCATCGACGCGATCACCGCCCCGCTGGGCGCGGCGGGCGGGCATGCGCAGACGATTGGCTGGGGGGCGTGGACCGCCAACATCGACGCGCGCTATGCGTGGCTGCACACGGCCGCCCATGGGGGCCTCGGCGGCGTGATCGCGCTGGAGGTCCTGCTGCCGTTCGCGTTGGCGGGCGTGGTGGCCTGGCGGATCGGCTGGTTCGTCTACACGCGGCCCAAGCGGCTCAGGCCCTCGCAGGCGCACGGCTCGGCGCGCTGGATGACGCGGCAGGAGCAAACGGCCCCGGCGCTACGCTATACGGGCGCCCCGCTGTTGCTCGGAACGGGGGCCGGCGGCGTCAGCGTCGCCCTCGACCGCTCCTTGCAGGTGCTCAATATCCTGCTGGTGGGACCGCCCAACACCGGCAAGAGCGCCGCGTTCTACATCGCTAATCTGCGCCGCGAGGACGGCCGCCGCTCCGTGGTCGTGACCGACCTCAAGAACGAATTGCTCAAGAAGAGCTACGGCGCCCTCTCCGCGCGTCACGACGTGTGGGTGCTCAACTTTCTCTCACCGGCGACGAGCATGGGCTACAATCCCCTGGCGTACTGCACCGACCCGCTGGCGACGGCCCTCTTCTGTGACGCCTGGATCAGCAACACGGGCGCGTCGGAGGATGACCCCTTCTGGAGCAACGCGGCGCGCGAGCTCATGCTCGCCGGCATCACCCACTTGCAGGCGACGCTGCCGGGTGAGGTCACGCTGACGCACCTCGACCACTTCCTGACCGGCCAGCCGCCCCAGCAGGTGATCGCCGCGCTGGAAGAGAGTCCAGCGCCGCTCGCCAAGAAGAAGGCGATGAGCTTCATGGCCGCCCTCAAGGCCAACGACAAGCTGCTCGGCTCTGTGTTCGCCGAGATTACCCCGCGCTTCATGATCCTGGCCGACCCGCGCGTGCAGGCCGTCACGTCGCGCAATGAGGTCGATTTCCGGCGCATGGTCGAGACCGACCGGCGCCCGGTGGCCCTCTTTATCGGGCTCGACCGCACCTTGCAGCGCCAGTTAAAGCCGCTCATCGCCGCGTTTTTCCTCGACATGTTCCGCACGTTCAGCCAGATCGCCGACGAGAGCGCCGCCGACGCCCTGGCGCGCGACGTGTTCATTTTTGCCGACGAGTTCGGGAATCTTGGAGCCATTCCTGAGATGGCGACGTGGATCTCCACGATGCGCAGCGCCGGCGTCGGCATGATGCTGGCCGTCCAGTCCACCAAGCAGATCGTGGCCGTCTACGGCGAGGAGACCTTCGAGACCATCACCGCCTCGTGCTACACCAAGATCGGCCTCTCGCACATGTCCTGGACCGACGCCAAGTGGTTCAGCGACCAGGCCGGCCAGAAGACCGAGGTCACGCAGAGCAGTAACGTGCAGCGCGACCGTTTCCGTGTCACCACCGATCGGGGCGGCGCGTCGCAGAGCGAGACCAAGGCCAACCTCGTCAACCCCGACGAGATACAGCGTATCGGGGAGACCGAGCTGGTGGCCCTCATCGGCGAGCGTCCGCCCGTGCGCCTGACCCAGCGCCGCTACTTCGACGACGCCGAGGTGAAAGACAAGGGGGGCGTTGTCCCCTCGATGGGACCACCCCGCCTCAACGGCCCGCTCACGGCGCCCACGTTGACCGAGGCCGTGCGTGAGGCGCGGCCTGCCGATGGCCAGGACGCGCAACAGGAGCACGCCCCAGCGCCACATCACGCCCCTGCCCCTGTCGCGGCTTCGCCGGTGCCCCCACCCCGCGATATGGGCACGGCGCCTATGGGCACGCCGGAGGCTGCGACGCTAGAGCACTAACAGGGGGCACTCACACGTCGTGATGACTGTGTCCATGCGCGCCCACCTGTCTTAGCTGCCCAGGATATTGACCGCGCGCGCCGCGACCAGCGCGATGGTCAGCAGCGAGGCGAGCGATTGGACGAGCA
>JAABUH010000800.1_pt1 | contig 41206 bp, 46 predicted proteins | sample 5559121 | NCBI WGS metagenome assembly JAABUH01 (sample SAMN10711871, study PRJNA513364) | rock metagenome | isolation source: Antarctica rocks | place: Antarctica: Victoria Land, Battleship Promontory nord | collected 2015-12-28
GTGCCACCTTGGCCTCATTGGTGCTGCCCTGAGCCACGGATCCATTTGCCGCAGACGACCCGCCTCCGCACGCAGCCAGGAGTGCCCCAGCCGCAACCAGCAAGACCCCGACCGTCCCCAATCGCATTACCGGCCTTCCGCTGCGTCCCATCGCCTTGCCTTTCTGTCAGGACCCCTGACACGGTGTTCACCGAAGTCCTATCGCTGGGCTGTGACAGGTAGGCCCACGCCGAGCCAAGGTCCTCTTTCGGCCGCCGTCTCCAACCTCCACATGTCGGACCCCTCCTGTCAGGTCCCCTGAACAACTCGTGTCAGGACCCCTGACAGTACCCCATCACACTTATAGTGTGTAGACCCGGCATCGGGCCGTCCGTACCGTCCGCGGGTGGGCGCGGAAGCGAAGCGGGCCAAGGCAGAGCATCGACTGCCAGCGCATCGGGTGGCCTTCGGGCGGCGGCTGCGGAACCTTCGCTCCGAGGCCGGCCTGTCTCAGGAGGACTTGGGGGAGGCGTCCGGCCTGCACCGCAACTATGTGGGCGGGATCGAGCGGGGCGAGAGGAACTGCGGGATCGACGCTGTGTATGCCTTGGCCGCGGCGCTACGGATTTCGCCTGCCCGGCTGTTTGAGCAGGAGACGATGGTGGACTTGCCTGAGGGTGTCACAACACAGGAACCGTAAGGCATCTGACATGGCCTGATGTCTGGGGTCCTGACAAAGCCTTGACCCTGGAGGAGTTCCTGCCTACCCTCGGGAGCGACAGCCCGTGGCAACGTGCGAGGAGGCTTCGTGCCCGGTCTCAGCGAGGGTCCTTCCGACGGCCTGGAGGAGACGGCGAACACTTGGGTCGCAGTTGCGAAGCAATTGCGAGACGACCAGGAAAGCCTTGCCAGCATTGCTGACGTATCCGCTAACCGCGGTCCCTTGATGGCCGATTCCTTTCGCAACACGCACAACGTGACCAACGCCTTCGCCTTCCTTCAGTCGAACGCCGTTCACCTGGCCGACCAGATGGGTGCCCATGCCAATGCCCTGCGAATGGAGGAACGCCGATGACCGGCGGCGGTGGGTTCATCCAGATGGTGCCGGGAACGCTGGAGGCTGCTGGCGCAGCTATCGCCGGAGTGGCGACCCAGACCATGTTCGACCGGGGGAACCTGGCCAAGGCTGCCTCGGGTCCCTCGGACTGCGACCCCAGGGCTGCCGGGGCCTGCTCCCACCTACAGACCGCCCTGGCCAATGCCCTGGCCCTCCTCCAGGAGGAGACATCAAATCTCGGCCAGGAGGTAAGTGTGGCCTCGGGTTCCTACGTGAGCACCGACAACCAGCAGATGATCGCCAATCTGGGGCCGGGGCAACCCTGATGGGAAGTCCCCAACTGGGGGCGGTGCGCATCCCTCCCGGCAACCCCTCCGGCCTGGCCGCCTGCGGGCGGGTCTACGCGGCCCTGGCCAACGAGGTACGCAGCCAGGCCAGCCAATTGGCCCAGCAGGTCAGCGCAGTGGACTGGCAGGGGAAGGGCTTCAACGCCTTCCAGGCTGCGCTGCAAGCCAAAGCCGCCTCCTACGGTCAGGCTCAAGCCTCCTGCGAGCAGGGCTCCATCGTGTATTCCATCTACTCCCGGGAACTGGACCAGGCCCAGGCCATGGCCCGTCAGGCCCAAGGGCTGGCCGACCAGGCCAATGTCACCGCCTCAGCCATGGACTCGGCCCAGGGGGCGGCCGCCCAGGCCTCTGCTCAGGCACAATCCGCCCAACAAGCTGCTGCCGATGCATCTTTGGCGGCACTGATTCCGGGTGCCCCACCCAGTGCCTACACCGCTGCCCAGCAGGCCTCCTCCCAAGCCGACCAGGCAGCCAGTGCCTCTTACCAGGCCGAGTACCAGGTCAGACGCCTATCCGACGACTACGCCGTCCAGCGCACCCAAGCCCTCTCCCTGGCCGACGAGGCAGAGGCTCTGGCCACCGCCGCGGCAGCCAAGGCGACAGGGGGCTTCGAGTGGGGCTCCAAGCCAGTCGATGCCTACGTCGCCGCAGCCGGGGCCGGGAGGCCAGGCGTAGTGGCAGATCTGCTGGCCCTTGACGTGGGGGGCGCTCTGGGGGTCTCGGGCGTGCTGGCCGCCCTGTGGCCGGGAATGGGAGGCATACGCCCAAATGGCCAATGGGACCCGTTTGCATCCCTGAGGCCTGGGGGCGATTCGGGGAACCTCTATCCGGCATGGATGAACGTGTGCGTGCCTGGCGATCCCCATTACCAGGCCGGGGGCTTCATCGTCGGTCCCGACGGCAAGCGCTACCCGCTGGTCGTGCCTTGGGCTACGGGACCGGATGGTAAGGCTTACAACGCCGAAATCTCGATGTTGGGCGTCGGTGTCGCCAGCCTTCTCGGCCTTGACCCCGGTTGGCAGACCGTGGGGGTGCGTTCGGGAATAGGCGCCTTCGGGCCAAAGACCGGGCACCTCGGCCAGGCGCTGATTGGGCTCGCGGGAGCAGCCGGCCTTTCAATCCCATCCGATGGGCAGTACGAACCGAACGCACTCAAGCGGCTGCAAATCGGGCCGGGGGGCTATCCGTCGCTCGGGGATACCGGCCAAGAGGCTCCCCAGATCCAGGGGCCGCCCACGGCTCCGGATAACACCCGGGAGGGGTTCGTCCCCGGGAAGAACGTCCCGGAATGGGGTCCTCTGCCGCCGGAGGAAAACAACTCCGCAGGGTTGGGAGGGTTAGGGCTTGCCTCGGGTGCCCTCAGTGGCATCGGAGCGGCCGAGCACATCAATGACAGCCGTTCAGCCCTCGATGTCGTAACTTTCCAGGCGAATCCGGACGGCAGGACCAGGGCGCTGTTCACCTCATACCAGGTAGTTGCCCAACCCAGCGGCCACCTGCTCATCGAACCGAACTACGTCACTGCTGGCCCGGACGGGCAGCCGGCTCAGGTTCCGATGAGCTTCAACCGCAATGAGTCGGTGGCGGAAGCCGCCCATCCGGGATGGAGCATTGCCCAACCGCCGCCGTCCGGATGAGGCTGTTTGTTGGACTCGGCGAAGCTTCTTGGAGTGGAAGGCGTAACCGCATCGAGATGGTCGGCGTTGCGGTCTTGGGTCTCACCCCTTTGTTGGCCGGCGGATGCGGTTCAGGTACCACTCCCCAGACTCAGGCAACGTCGTTCTGCGGGATCATGGTGCCGGCTTTACGGCACAATCAGCGGGTGGTGAACCAGGTAGTTGCCTATGCGCAGCGCACGAGCACTCAACCGGTATCCCACGACGAGATGGAGGGATTCTTCACGACCTTCGTTCAGGCTTTTACGAAGGCTGCGGCGCTTGTGCCTCCGCAGCGGCGGGAGTCTTTCCAGACTGAGGCGAACGTATTTCGCCAGGGTCAGAACCTCGGGAACCAGAAAGGCGTGTCGGACAGCCAGTTACTAGACCGGCTCACCCAACTCGTGGAGCAGAACGCAGCGACGGATAACGCCAACACGGCTTACGTGTTCCAACGGTGCGGCGGTAGGAATGCCGTCTTAGGCTCGACGGCATCTTCTTCAACCGGCTGACGGGGGCTGCTCCCCCCGCAAGGTCTCGTTACGTCACAACCATTTCGTCACCGAGTTACGTCACCGAGACGAAATGTCACAGGCCCGTGCCAGGGTCGACGCATGCCCGCTGACACCGACACCACCACCGACACGAATCGGCCGGGACGCCCCCGCCAGCATCCCGATTCGGCCGCCAGGACCCGAGCCTGGAGGGAGAGGCGCCGTCCTGAGGCCGCATCCCCGGCCCTGGAAGCCCCAGTCGGCCCCGAGATGGCTCAAGCCACCCTCTCCATGACCCTGGACCAGTTGCGGCAGGTGGCCACAGGAGATTTGGCCACCTTGGTGGAGCGGATTGAGGGAGCCGTCCAATCCCTGACCGACCCTGCCCAGGTGGAGGAGGCCATGGCCCAGGCGCGGACCGAGGCGGCCCGACAGATTGCTGCCGTTGAGGCCCAGATGGCTGAGGCCCGTGCCGTTGCCCGCAGGGCCGAGGACCGGATGGTTGAGGCCGAGGAGGTGGCTGAGGCCCTGTCTGTGCAAGTTGAGGAGTTGGAGGGGGAGAAGGAGGCCCTCACCACCCGGCTGTCCCAGGCCGAGGCCGGGATAGAGACCATGCGCCGGGAAGCAGTGGAGGCGGGCCGCCGGCTCCGGGCCGAGCACGAGGCCGAACTGGACCGGGTTCGAGGGGAGGCAGATATGCGGGTGGCTGAAGCTGATGAGGCCCGGGCCAGGGTGCTGGGCCAACTGGACCTGCTGGGCCAGGATTTGGAGATTGCCCAGGTGGAGGGAGCGCAGATGGTGGAGACGGCGGTGGCCCAGGTGACCGAGCGGCTGGGTGAAAGGCATCAGGCCGACCTACAGGTAGCCCAGGCCCGGTACGAAGCCGAACTGTCACGGTGTGAGGCGCAGTCCCACATGGCCAATGAGATTGCCCGGGAGCGGCGGTATGAGGTGGAGCGGCTGGTGGCCCAGCTCTCCGCGGCCGAGCACCGGGTGGCCGGTGTGACGGTGCCGGGAGAGTCGCAGGACCAGGGCAAGGGGGTTCACTTCGACTCCCCGTGGGGGGGTTGAGTTGGACTCCCCCCTTGCCACCCCTACCCCTTTATAAGGCGGGTCGGCCTAACGTGTCGGGGACGCTGTAACTTGACGCCGCCCCCGCCGGTCACGGTCCCAGTCAGACATCCTGGGTCCGGGCTGGTACTCAGGTCCATCCGCCAGGTCCCCGGCCAGCTCCACCAGCCGGCGCTCGCATTGTTCTGGCTTCCCGGCCCGCAGATCCTCCAGGGCCAATCGGGCCGCCAACCTGGCCGAATGTAGGGCGTCACGCCGGCCCGTGGGCTCCTGCTCGGCCCGGCCGTCGCCGGCTCTGGCCTCGTAGGCCCGGTGGCGGTGGCTGGCACAGCAGTAGCGGGGGGTCCTGCCTCGTGGCGGGGGCTCCCACCAGAATTCTGACCCGCACCATTCACAGGTGAGATGCAGCACCCGCCCGGTGGCCTCGCGGGGGTGGGCCACCCGATGGCCTGGCCACTTACTGGTCGGCTCAGGCTTCTCGGCTTGGGGCTTCTCGGCTTGGGGCATGGCCTAAGTCTACATCGTCCCCGACACGTTAGGCCCAGGGTTCGCTTAGGGCGGTTGGAATCGGTATCCCATACCCCCATAGCCGCCCCGGATGTCAGACTGCCTGACGACGGACAGACCGTCGCCCCGGCACTTCACGGCCGGGGCGACGTATTGACCTATTCAGGAGGTCGATGTGGACAAGGTTAGCAAGGGGCAGCGACAGGGCAAGGCGGTCAAGGAGAAGCGGGGCTTTGGCTCCATCCGCCAATCACGTAGCGGCCGGTTGGAGGCCCGGTATACCGGGCCTGATGGGCAAGTTCACACCGCCGGTCAAACGTTCAAGACCCGGCAACTGGCTGAACGGTTCCTGGCCTTGATGCAGGCCGAGATAAACAAGGGCGGCTGGGTCGACGCCAAGGCCGGGAAGGTGACGCTGGCCGATTACGCCAGGGAGTGGTTGGACCGACGCACCGACCTTCGGCCCACCACCCGGGCCAAGTACGCCCACCTGCTCAACCGTCACATCCTGCCCGCGCTGGGCACTACCGCATTGGGACGGATAATGCCGTCAGCCGTGCGAGCCTGGTACCTGACCCTGCGGGGCAAGCACCCGACCACGGCGGACGACGCCTACCGGCTGCTCCGGGCTGTCCTGGCCACCGCGGTGGCCGATGACGTTCTCGCCGTCTCGCCCTGCAAGGTCAAGGGCGCCGGCCAGGTCCGCTCTCCCGAGCGCCCGACTGCCAGCGTGGCTGAGCTGGGCGCCGCCGTAGCCGCTGCTCCCGAGCGGTACCGCCTGGCCCTGTTGCTGCCAGCCTGGTGCCAGCTACGCCGGGGCGAGGTGCTCGGACTCCAGCGCCGAGACGTGGATCTACTCCATGCCACCGTCCGAGTCGAACGAGCATGGACCGCACCGATGGGCGGGGCGCCCGTGCTCGGCTCGCCCAAGACGGAGAAGGGGACCAGGACGTTGACAGTTCCGGCCAACGTGGTTCCGGCGCTGGCCGACCACCTGGCCCGCTTCACCGGCCCAGAGCCAAGCGACTGGCTGTTTGGCGGCGAGGACGGTCAGCCCATCAGCCCTCGGACGCTCAACCGGGTATGGGCCACCGCCCGCAGAAGCATCGGGCGCCCGGACCTACATCTGCACGACCTTCGGCACTCCGGGTTGACGTGGGCCGCCGCCACCGGAGCAAGTGTGGCCGAACTGATGCGCAGGGGTGGGCATGCCACCCCCGGAGCGGCTCTGAGATACCAGCACGCCACTGAAGACCGTGATGCGGCCATGGCCGCCGCCCTGGCCGCGATGGACCGAAAGGCCCCTGTCGTGTCACTTGACGGCACCGTATCTGGCGCGGGACTGGCGCGGCCCGGCGAAAACCAGGTTCCATAATACAAGAAAAATACCTTTGACCAGGAAGTTTGCTGAGAATGGCCCAAACTCCCCACCACCCTCTCAAGGTGGAGACACGGGTTCGAATCCCGTTGGGGCTGCTGCGCTGCTACTGCTGCAAAACTCCAGTTCAAAGGACACAAGCGTAACCGGTCCGGGGCCTGGGGCCTTGCTGGTAACGGCCAGCCAGCCTGTGGGCCCAACACCTCCGCCGGGGTGGAGCTGGGCCAGTGCACGGGCCTCGCCTGAGCCGCCGGCCTTGCCTGAGCCGACCGTCGTGGCACCGGCACTGTGGCACGAAACCGTGTCGGCTAGGTCATGTCGGGGGTCGAGTTGCTCGACCGCATCGTAGAGTCGGGGCTTGCACTCGGAGACGGGGATGATTGTTACCCAACGAGCCTGTTGGGTAAGCTGCCAGCATGTCCACAGGCACCGACGGGAACGATCGTAGCGCTGGACGCTCGGCTGCAGCCCCGAAGACGACCAAGGTCACCGCCGGGCGCAGCTCGCCAGCCGCACGTCGAGGGTCGATCTCGGTGCCGCAACCTCGACGAGCCGCATGGGAGCCCGACCGGAGAACCGCCTTCGTCGTCGGCGTGCTCGGAAATGGGCGGACTGCCGAATTGCTCGGCGTCTCGAAGAGCCAGCCGAGCCGCTGGAAGACTGCAGCCGAAGTCCCTGCCCCTGTGACCGCCTCTCGACTCATCGACCTTGATGCCGTCTTGGCCAAGCTGGTCCTGCTTTGGGACCGATCGTTGGCGGACGCCTGGCTAACGGGCAGCAACCCCTACCTCGACGGCGCTCGACCGATCGACGTGCTCGCCATGGCCGGAGCAGCCGACGTGCTCCGGGCGATCGACGAGGAGGCGTCCGGGGCGTACGCGTAGTGCTTCTCTACCGGGTCTGTGACCATTTGCCATCCGCCAACCCTGGGGCAGCCGGCCATCCGCTGTACGTATACCCAGCCCAGGGTTCTGGCCTGTGGGACAACCCGCACCTCTACCTCGCCCGCTACCTGGCTCGCAACCCCGAGGCGGCCGTGGCCGAGGCGTTCGGCACCCTCCGGGTCTGGACGCCGGCGATGCTGCACGCCCCGGGCCTACCGGGCTCCGAGAAGCTGATCGTCACGTTTTCGTTCGACACCGAGACCCATCCGCTGCTCGACCTCGACGACGCCCGCGAACTCGTCCAACGATCGCTGCGCCCGACTCAGGTTGTGATCCGCGACCGGCCGTTCACCCAGAGCGTCGCCGCCTCAGTGTTTGCCGAAGGTCGCTGGGCAGGACTGGGATGGTGGTCCTTCTACCGCCCCGAGTGGCCGGTCGCCGTGCTGTGGGACGAGACCACCTTGGGAGTGCTCCACATGGAGGAGATCGTCAACCATCCCGCGCTCGAACAAGCCGCTGCCCGGCTCCACAAGGTAAGAGACGGAATCTGATCGGCCCTCGGCGCTCGTCAGAGTCTACGCTGACCAGGGTGGTTCTCGAGTGACCTCTGGCCCGGGTGACGTCGGGAGCGACGAAGAGCCGGCCAGCCTGCAATTTCTCCTCGAGGTGGACCAGCCGCAACTACCGGCTGGCCCTGACTGGGCCGGCTGCGATCCGTCCGTCGTCGACCTGGTCGCCTTCCTCCGCCAACTGGAGGCCAGCCTCCGCTTCCACCGGGACACCGGCTTCGGCCGCATCTTTCACCCTGGCCGGTTCTCCCTGCGGGAGAATGTACCGACTGACAGCCTGCACGTGATTGTCGACGAGAACCACATCGCAGCCCACGTGGACCGGGTGTCACCCCTCGGCGTGCGGCCCCAACGCCGAATGAGGTACTCGGTGTGGCGCACGGCAGCCCACAACCTGGCCGGTATGGCCGAGGGCTTCGTCCGGCTGGTGCGCGGCCGGCAGGGCGACCATCGTTCTGAGCTCGACTGCGAGTGGTTGCGGGACCCGTCTCACGGCGTCCCCCGGGCGAGCGATCTTCTCGACCCGCAGGGGTCGGCCTGGAGCGTGCAGATGGAGGCACGGGTGGGCGGAGTGCTCGACGAGGCTCGCCTTCGCCGAGCTCTGGTCGCGGTGCTCGGTCGCCAGTCGTTCGACCACGACCCGCTCTGGGTCGTTGGTTGTCCCGACCAGGCGTCCCTGGACTCCGCTCGGGCGCACCTGCAGAGCCACCCGGCTGAGATGACGGCATGGCCACCGCTGCGGGCTGCGTTGGTCCGGCGACGAGGTGGCGACGTGTTCATGCTCAACGTCAATCACGCCACCGCCGACGGTGTCGGTGCCCTGCAGCTGATGCGGGGCATCGCCTCCTCCTACGCCACCGGCAACGCTCCGCAGCCGCCGCTCGACCTGCCGGCGGTAGGCGATCTCCCGGTGCGACCGGCCTCGCCGCCGGTATCGGTCGGCCAGGCGCACTACCACGCGGCGGTGGAGCGCCTGCGTGACCTCTTGGCGCGACCCGCCCAGCTGGCGCCGGACGGAGGCAGCGCCGGTCCCGCCTTTGGTTTCCACCTGGTGTGCCTGTCGGACGACCAGACCCGCCGGGTGGTAGACGTCGACCGGCCCGGCACCAGTAGGCACATCATGTTGGCCGGTCTCCACCTCGCCATCGGCGAGTGGAACGCCAGGCACGGCGCGCCCGGTCGCAGGGTGGGGGTCCTGGTCCCCGTCAACCTCCGGCCCCCTGAGTGGCCGGAGCAGAGGGTGGGCAACTTCTCGGTCACCGCTCGGGTGTCGACCAGCCGCCGTCACCGCCGCGGCCCCGCGGCTGCCCTCAAAGCAGTGACCGCCCAGACCACCCGCAACCGGCGGTCCCGTACCGGTACGGCCCTGCTGGCGGCTCTGGAGCGATCCGGCCTGGTCCCCCTGTGGTGCAAGCAGTCGGTCGTCGTCCTTCAGTCGGTCACCCGCAATTGCCTGGTTGACACCGCCCTGCTGGCCAACCTGGGAGGGCTGGAGGAGGCGCCCTCCTTTGGAGGCGAGGCTGGCGAGACACTGGATGTGTGGCTCTCGTTGCCGGCCCGGACGCCTCTGACGCTGTGTGTCGGAGCGATAGCGGTCTCCGGACGCCTCCATCTGGTCGTGCGGTACCCCAGTCAGGTCTTCAGTGCCGAGGCTGCCAGCCGGTTCACCGATTGCCTGGTGGCCGAGATGGCGCGAGTGGCCGAGATGGCGCGAGTGGCCGAGATGGCGCGAGTGGCCGACAGCCGCTCGGGCCGCCGCTACCAGGGGCCAAGCCGCGGGGTCAGCCGGGCTGATCCCACTTCACGTCGAACCCGAGGAGGGACCTGAACCGCTCGACCAGCTCTTCGTCGCTCAGGTCAGACGTAGCCGCTCGGTGTCCCTTGGGTTCGGGCCCGTAGACCTCGGCCGCGATCTCGAGCTCCTGTTCCATCGACCAACCGTCGGGGCTCTCTCGCAGCCGGTCAAGAGAGTCACCGTCGTCGCCCATGCTGACCACCTCCTTGAACACTCGAGAATGTAGTACTCTCACCAGGAGACAGTCCCGTCCGGGACCGTCGAGGTCGAGTGCGAGGCGCCCCAGCGCAGGTTCCGCTTTTCGAAGCGTGCGGCCACAGCATCAACGGCCACTCCCGCAGAAACTACGCCCGTATCGAACCACGCCCGTATCGAAAAGGAACTCGTAACTTGCCAACTACCTCTGGCGCTGACGGTTCGCCGCGCCGTAACCGTCCTCGTCCGGCACGCCAGCACGTGCCTCAGCCGGCTCCCCAATACGAGGTTGTCGACGCCGTGCCGGCGGCTACCACCTTCGCCGAGCTCGGCGTCCCAGCGTCGATCGTCACCGCCCTGGACCGGGCCGGGTGCACGACGCCGTTCCCCATCCAGGCCGCCACCCTGCCCAGCTCGCTGGCCGGCCGTGACGTGCTGGGTCGGGGCCGCACCGGCAGCGGCAAGACAGTGGCCTTCGCCGTGCCGATCGTGATGGCGGTGGCGGCGTCGACTGCCGGCCGGCGGTCTGGCTCGCCCCGGGCCCTGGTGGTGGTGCCGACCCGGGAGCTGGCTGCCCAGGTGGCCGCCACCATCGGTCCTCTGGCAGCGGCGATGGGACTGAGAGTGGCCACCGTCCACGGCGGGGTCAGCCAGGGGCCCCAAGTGGCGGCTCTGCGCAAGGGCGTCGATGTCCTGGTGGCCTGTCCCGGACGGCTCGAGGACCTCATCCAGCAGCGTCACTGCTCCCTGACGGCGGTCGAGGTCTGCGTGCTCGACGAGGCCGACCACCTGGCCGACCTGGGCTTCTTGCCGGCCGTGAAACGGTTGCTGGAGCAGACGCCAGCGGGCGGTCAGCGCCTCCTGTTCTCTGCCACCCTTGATCGGGCTGTGGATGCCCTGGTGCGCCGGTACCTCAGCCATCCGGTGATCCACTCGGTGGACGCGCTCGACTCCATCCCACCAGAGCTGGAACATCACACCTTTAGCGTCACCGTCAGCGACAAAGCGGCGGTGGTGCGCGAGCTGGCATCCGGCCGGGAGCGCAGCTTGCTGTTCACCCGTACCAAGCACGGGGCCAAGAAGCTGGCCAGCGATCTGAACGGCCATGGCATTCCCACCGTCGACCTCCACGGGAACCTCTCTCAGGCCCGACGCGACCGCAACCTGGCCGCGTTCGCCGGCGGATCGGCCCGGGTGCTGGTCGCCACCGACATTGCCGCCCGCGGCATCCATGTGGACGACATCGCCCTGGTAGTTCACGTCGACCCCCCGACCGAGCACAAGGCATACCTGCACCGATCGGGGCGCACTGCTCGAGCTGGCGCACGCGGCACGGTGGTGACGGTCATCCTGCCGGACCAGGCCCGCGAGGTGGCGTCCATGATCCGCCAGGCTGGCATCCGCCCCACCGCGGCCCGCATCTCGCCCGGGGATCCCCAGACCGTCGCCCTGACCGGCCCGCATGCCGAACGTGTCTCTCGCCCCCAGGCAGTGGTGCCCCCATCCCGACAAGCTCCAAGACGCAATGCAATGGTCCCCACCGCCGGTAGGGCCTCCAAGCCCAGGAGCCCTTCGCAGACCTCGGGGCGGCATTCCCAGCAAGCGTCCCAGCAAGCGTCCCACCAATCGTCCCGGCACTCGTCCCGGCGCCGGGCCCGGTAGCCCAGCAGTCGCCCGAGGTCAGGGCATGGCCTCGCGTAGCCTGTTGGTGCCACCAAAAGCCGCCAATCCATCACGCGCCAAGGAGAGTGCCCATGTCTGCAGATCTCAGCCACATCCTCGCTGAGGAGCACCACGCCATCGCCGGGCTGTTGGAGGCGTTGGCGACCGAACGCCACGATCGCTTTCCGCTGGCCCACCGCCTGATCGACGCATTGGCATCCCACACCGCGGCCGAGCAGCAGGTTCTCTACCCTGGCATGCGCGACATCGTGCCCGGGGGCATCGAGATGGCCAACCAGGCTCAGGTCGATCACCAAGCCATGCGGGCGGCCCTGATAGGCCTGGAGGACAGCCATCCGGGCGAGGCAGAGTTCGAGGAAGCCCTGGTCACTCTCCGGGCCGAGCTGGAGGCCCATGTGCCGGTCGAGGAGAACGAGATGTTGCCGGCGCTGCGAGCGGTCATCGGCACCGACAAGATGGAAGAGCTGGGGGCCCTCTACCTGCAGATCAAGGAGAACATCCCCTCGGGCCTTCAGGGGTTGCCAGCCGACATGCCGACACCCCAATTTCGGCCCTGGTAGGGCCGGTGCTGCTGGTCAGCCGGGCAGCTTGGACGCCAGCACGTCGACCGGCTTGATCACGGGCGGCGACGCGAACAGATCACCAGCCGACGCCTTCTCCATCAGGGCGGCCGCGATGGGCCCCTCGAGATGTGCCTGACGGCCGGGCTGGCCTGGGAAGAAGTCCACGATCCCGAACGTCGACGCGTCGATCTTGATGGCGAACCATGCGGTGGTGTCCGACTCGGCCTGAGCCAAGGGCAGGGCACTCTCCAGGAACGCCGCCACCTCGTCCTCCTTGCCGGGCCTGGCCTCGACCGTAACGAGCAATCCGACACTGACCACTGGAGGCTCCTCCTGTTGGTGCTGCGACGTGGTGGAAACGACTGGTTGGCAAGCTACTGCAGTTGGTGTCGGTAGCGTCGGCGCCGTTCGAGCGGGCCAATGCTGGGCCTGGCAATATATTGAGCATGTGGGCAATATTGAGCATGTGGGCGGGGCAGTTGCCATGACCACCCGGACCGGGCGCCGTTGGGCGGAGATGGCCGCTGGGGTTGCGTTGGCGGCCGTAGCGCTGACCGCCTGCGGCGGCTCTTCGACTGCGAGCCACGTCGCCCACCCGGGCACTACCACCAGCAGCACTTATGGCTCAATTCCGCTCCCGCCAAATACCAACGTCGGGGGATTCCCTGCGTCCACCGTCCCAGGCGGGGCCAGTACGACCACCAAGATGGTCCGTCCAGGCGCCACCCGCACAACGGCTGGCGTCACGGCTGGCGGACGCTGCCTGGCCAGCCAGCTCCAGGGGTCGCAGGGCACAGGCCAGGGCGCGGCTGGGCACATCGTGGGGGCGTTCGTGCTACGGAACTCCTCCGCCAGCCCCTGCACCCTGAATGGCTACCCCGGCCTGCAGATGCTCGACGGCAAGAGGCACCCGCTGCCCACCGTGGTGGTGAGAGGAACGGCCATGGGCCTCCCGGCCGTCCCGCCCGCCCTGGTAAACCTCACACCGGGAGGGTCAGCTTCCTTCTCGCTCGCCTACGAGGACGTCCCGATCGGCAACGAGGGACCCTGTCCGACCTCGGCCCAGCTGGAGATCACGCCCCCCAACGACTTCGACCACCTGGTCGTACACGCCACCCTCAGCCCGTGCAGCGGGGGGAAGATCACCGTTTCGCCGGTGGTGGCGGGGACCAACGGAGTGCAGGGCCACTAGCTGAGGCACTGGCGCCGGCCACGCCGGGCACCGGCAAAAGGCGGGCACCGGCTGAGTGGTCATTCTGGGTCATGTCGGATTTGGTCATCCGACCTGACGAGGCGGCCGGTAACATAGACTCAAGACAGGGCCTCGGGGGTTGATGTAGCTGAGGCGGTGCTCCCCAGCCACTGCCGGTGCCGTCAGCCCCCGGGTCCCGTCAGCCGTGGAGAGGCCAGCGCTGCGATCTCAGGCGGTCATGTCCTTGATCTCGGCGACCGCCTCCAGGGTGGCTTGGTCGGCGGCGCTTGGCTGGAACAAGGTCTGCATGGCCATCAGCTTGGAAATGTCACCTTCGGTCTTGATCTTGCCGCTCATGAACGCCTGCATCCCGCTCTGGACGTTGCCGTCCACGTAGACCTCCTTGGCCGTGGCGTAATCCATGGTGACGGTCACGTCCGGGGCCTCAAGGTGCCCGAGCTCGATCTCGAGCTCGCCGGAGGAAGTGTCCATGCGGGCTTCTATGGTCCCGCTCCCAAAGGGGACCTCGGTGATCACCTGGTTCATCCTCACCATGAGCCCTGCAGTCGGCCTGGCGCTGCCGTACTTCTCGTGGATCTTGCGGGCCTCCTCGATCCACTCCGAACTGAGGAAGGGGTACTTGGCCACGCGGCGACGCTCCTTTGGGAAACCTGTCGCCCGAACCATAGCGCCGGTGAGCTGGAGCGCCGTTATCCTCTAGCGCGTGAGCGCCCCAGTGATGGCCGGGGCTCAGTCGCTCTCCATCGGCGGTGGCCCCGATGCAGTGTTGGTGCTCCACGGCTTCACCGGCAACCCGCAGTCGATGGGCGAGCTGTCCCGCGCCATGGCTGGCGCCGGCCTCACAGTCGAAGTGCCGCTGCTGCCAGGTCACGGCACGGCGATCGAGGACATGATCCCCACCCGGTGGGCCGATTGGTCGAGGGCGGCCGAGGACGCCCTGGTGGAGCTGTCCAGTCGATCCGAGCGAGTCGCGGTGGTTGGGTTGTCGATGGGCGCGACCCTGGCCGCCTGGTTGGCCACCCGACACCCCGAGGTTGGTGCGATGGTCCTGATCAACCCAATGCTGGACCCGCCGGCAGCCAGCTTTCGGGACATCATGAATGGATTGCTGGATGCGGGTATCGAGGTCGTGCCCGGGCCTGGCTCGGACATCATCCAGCCGGGCGTGACCGAGCTGGGTTACGACGGGGCACCCCTGGCGGCCGCCCTCTCGCTGTTTGGTGCGCTGGACGACCTGGCCGGCCAGCTCGACCGGATCCGCTGCCCGGTGCTGTTGTTCTCCAGTCGCCACGATCACGTGGTGCCCTCAGAGTCGGGTGATCTGGCCGTCCAGAGAATCGGGGGGCCCATCGAGCGAATTTGGCTGGAGAACAGCTCACATGTGGCCACGCTGGACCAGGACCGAACCGAGCTGGAGACCCGAGCGGTGGCCTTCGTGATAGGAGCCCTCTCGGCGGTACCATGAATGAGGTGCCCGGACCGATAACCAGAGCTGAAGTCGCCCACGTGGCCCGACTGAACCGGTTGGCCCTCTCCGAGGACGAGCTGGATGCCTACGCCGGCCAATTGAGCGCAGTGCTCGAGTACGCGGCGGACATCGCTGCGCTGGACACCACCGGGGTGATGCCCACTGCCCATCCGCTACCGGTCAGCAATGTCTGGCGGGACGACGTCGTTCGTCCCGGTCTCGATCGGGCCGAGGTCCTGGCTCAGGCGCCGTCTGCCGAGGACAACCGCTTCAGGGTGCCCCCGATCCTGGGTGAGCTGCCTTGAGCGCCTTGGAGCTGGCCGCTGCGGTGCGCTCGGGGGCCAGCTCGGCCCGCCAGATCACCGAGGAGCACCTGGCGCGCATCGAGGCCTCCGAGGCGGAGATCCATGCCTTCAATCTGATTACCGCCGAGGTGGCCCGCCGCACCGCCGACGCCATCGACCAACAGGTGGCGCAGGGAGAGGACCCGGGCCCATTGGCGGGTGTGCCCGTGGCCCTCAAGGACAACCTGTGCACCAGGGGCGTCCCCACCACCTGCTCGTCGCGCATCCTGGAAGGTTGGGTGCCTCCCTACGACGCAACCGTGGTGGCCCGATTGAGGACCGCCGGGGCGGTCATGGTCGGCAAGGCCAATCTGGACGAGTTCGCCATGGGCTCGTCCACCGAGAACTCGGCCTTCGGCCCGACACGGAACCCGCGGGACTCCAGCCGGGTGCCGGGAGGCTCGAGTGGGGGAAGCGCGGCGGCGGTAGCGGCCAATTTCGCGCCCATTGCTCTGGGGTCCGATACGGGTGGATCGATCCGCCAGCCGGCCGCGCTGTGTGGAGTGGTGGGGGTGAAGCCCACCTACGGCCTGGTGTCACGGTACGGGCTGGTGGCCTTCGCCAGCTCCCTGGACCAGGTCGGGCCGCTGGCGGCCACGGTGGCGGATGCGGCCGCGGTCCTGGAGGTGGTGGCCGGCCACGACCCGGCCGACTCGACCTCGTTGCGCCAACCAGCTCCGGACCTGGCGACGGCGATGACTCAAGAGGTCGCGGGGCTGCGCATCGGCGTGGTGAGCGAGCTGATGAAGGGCTCGGTGGACGTGGACGCCCGGGTCAGGGAGGCGGCAGGGGCCCTGGCCAAGGCGGGGGCCGACGTCCAGGAGGTGTCGGTACCGGCCGTGGCCCACGGCCTGTCCGCCTATTACCTGATCGCCCCGGCCGAGGCGTCGTCCAACCTGGCCCGCTATGACGGCGTGCGCTACGGCCTGCGGGTGGACGGGCCCGATGTCACGACCATGTACAGCGCCACCCGGGCGGCGGGGTTTGGTCCCGAGGTCAAGCGCCGGATCATGTTGGGGGCCTACGCCCTGTCGGCCGGATACTACGACGCCTACTACGCCCAGGCCCAGCGAGTCCGAACCCTCATAATCGACTCGTTCGGGGCGGCTTACCGGCGTTTTGACGCCCTACTGGCCCCCACCGCCCCGACCACCGCCTTCCGGTTGGGCGAGAAGACCGGCGACCCGCTGACCATGTACCTCTCCGATGTGTGCACCATCGCCGCCAACCTGACCGGTCACCCGGCCATGAGCGTCCCCTACGGCGTCGGCGATGACGGGCTGCCGGTCGGGGTCCAGGTGCTGGCGCCGGCCCTGGGCGAGCCGGTCATGTTCCGGGTGGCGGCCGCGTTGGAAACTGCGGCAGGTGGGGGTACGGGGGCCATGGATGCCGGTGCCGGCGCGGTGGCCGCTGCGGTGGGCGGCGGTGTGGCCGGCGGTGTGGCTGGTGCGGCCGCAGTCGGCGGCGGTGCGGCCGAACTGGGTGCGCCGGGATGAGTGTCGAGGCGTCGTCAGGCTGGGAGATGGTCATCGGCCTGGAGGTCCACTGCGAGCTGTCGACCGCCACCAAGTTGTTCTGCTCGTGCCGCAACGCCTTTGGCGACCAGCCCAACACCAATGTCTGCCCGGTCTGCCTGGGATTGCCGGGATCGCTGCCGGTGCTCAATGCCAGAGCGGTCGAGCTGGCCATGCGGGTGGGGACGGCCCTTCATTGCGATATCCGCCCTTCGATCTTTCACCGCAAGAACTACTTCTATCCCGACATGCCCAAGGGGTATCAGGTGAGCCAGTACGACGCTCCCGTCAACCTGGGTGGATGGCTGGACCTGCCCGGCGGAGAACGCATCCGGATCGAGCGGGCCCACCTGGAGGAGGACACCGGCAAGACCACCCACGTGGGCGGGGGTGGTCGCATCCACCAGGCCACTCACTCGCTGGTGGACTACAACCGGGCGGGTGTTCCACTGGTCGAGACGGTGAGTGCCCCCGACCTTCGCTCGGCCGATCAGGCTCGTTCCTACGTGAGCGAGCTGAGGGCCGTACTGGTGGCGGTGGGGGCATCCGACGGGAAGATGGAGGAAGGATCCCTCCGGGTGGACGCCAACGTGTCAGTGTGGATGGCGGGGGCGCCAGGAGCGGTGCTGGGGACTCGCTGCGAGATCAAGAACCTCAACTCCCTTCGGTCGCTGGGCCGGGCCATCGAACACGAGTCGACTCGCCAGGTGGCCCTGCTGGAGGCGGGACAGGTCGTGGTCCAAGAGACCCGTCACTGGAACGAGGCCGAGTCGCGGACCACGCCCATGCGGTCCAAAGAGGAGGCTTTCGACTACCGGTACTTCCCCGAGCCCGATCTGGTTACCGTCGCGCCGGACGAGACCTGGCGGGCGGCGGTGGCGGCCGAGCTACCAGTGCTACCGGCCGAGCGCCGGGGTCGCCTGGCGGAGGTGCTGAGAGCTGAGGGAGGCGGAGAGGGACTGGCCGGCGGTCGGCTGGGAGCCGCCGATGGAGGCCGAGAGGGGCTGCGTCAGGCGGTGGCCACCCTGGTGGAACTGGATCTGGACGGGCTGGTGCTGGGAGCGGTGCAGGCCGGGGCCGATCCGCGCCTGGCCGTCAACCGGGCAGCCAACGAGGCGGCGGCCGACCCTGGAGGTGCCCGTCGGCTCGATCCAGGTGGCTTTGCCCGCCTGCTGGCCATGGAGGCCGATGGCCGATTGAGCGCCACCCAGGCCAAAGCGGTCCTGGCCGAGATGCTGGCCGGAAGTGCACATGGGGCACCCCCCGGCCCTGCGGGGGCGCCCGGCGAGGGGGCGCCCCCCGGCGAGGGGGCGCCCGATGTGGCGGCGCCCGGCCCTGCGGCGCTCGATCCTGAGGCTATTGCCCTGGCGAGGGGTTACCAGGCACTGACTGCCGAAGTCTTGGCCACGGTGGTGGACGAGGTCTTGGTCAACCACCCGGACGAGTGGAGTCGTTATCTGTCCGGTGATGCCAAGGTGAGCGGGTTCCTGGTGGGCCAGATCATGCGGTCCACTCATGGCCAGGCCGATGGCAAGGCCGCCGCCGCCATCCTCCGCCAGCGTTTCGTGAGCCACGGAGATGGGCATCACTAGGGCGGTGACGGAGTTCGGATACACGTTGATGTGCGAGCAGTCGGGCCCCAAGGAGTTGGTGGGCGACGCTCGCCGGGCGGAGGAAGCGGGCTTCCCGTTCTCGGTCATGAGCGACCACTATTTCCCGTGGCTGGTCGAGCAGGGTCACTCGCCCTACGCCTGGAGCGTTCTCGGAGCGGTGGCCCAGGTGACCGAGCGGATGGAGCTCATGACCTATGTCACCTGCCCGACCAAGCGGTACCACCCGGCGGTGGTGGCCCAAAAGGCAGCGACCATCCAAATCCTCTCCGATGGTCGCTTCACCTTGGGCCTGGGGTCGGGCGAGAACCTCAACGAGCACGTGGTCGGCGGGGGATGGCCGCCGGTCAACACCCGTCATGAGCGCCTCGAGGAAGCGGTCGACATCATCCGGGCCCTCCTTGCCGGTGGCTACGTCAACCATCGAGGCACGCACTACGAAGTCGACTCGGCCAAGCTGTGGGACGTCCCCGATGTGGCCGTGCCGATCGCCATTGCCGCCTCCGGACCGCGTTCGTGCCGCCTGGCCGGTGAGAAGGCCGATGTGCTGATTACGGTCGAGCCCAATGACCGGTTGGGCAAGCTCTTCGACGCCGCTGGGGGAACCGGCAAGCGCCGCGTTGGCCAGCTGCCGGTTTGTTATGACCGAGACCGCGATGCAGCCGTCGAGCGGGCCCACCGGCAGTTCCGGTGGTTTGGGGGCGGGTGGAAGGTGAATGCCGAGTTGCCCGGACCGGCCGCCTTTGCCGGAGCGTCACAGTACGTTCGCCCCAGCGATGTCGCCGAGTCGATACCCTGCGGACCAGATGTCGAGGACTTCGTGGAGGCCGTCCGGCCCTTTGTCGACGCCGGCTTCACCCACGTGGCCATGGTGCAGGTGGGCGGCGACAATCAGCGTCCCTTCCTCGATTGGGCCGAGTCCGAGCTGCTGGAGGCGCTGGCCCAAATCTGAGAGCGGGGCTTGGTCGGACTTCGATCTGAATTGGTCCCGGTGGTGAGCCGGAGCCCGGAAGGGCTGCGTGAGCACCGCATCTGGATTCCCTTTCGCCATCGGCTCAATGGCGTCGAGGGTCGTGAGGGCCTGTTGTTGGAGGGCCCGGCCGGCTGGGGTGAGATCTCCATCCTGGCCGGCTATCCATGTGAGCCGGGCGCCGCCCGGGAGGCTGCCCTGGAGGCCGCGCAGCAAGGCTGGCCGGCCCCGCTCCGCCAGCATGTACCCATAAACTCGATGATCCCGGCGGTTCCCCCTGAGCGAGCTGGCCAGTTGGCCCTGGCCGCCCGGCAAGCCGGTTATGGCTGTGTCAAGGTGAAGGTCGGATCCGGTGACGACATCGGCCGGGTCAAGGCGGTTCGGGAAGCAGTGGGCTCGAGCTGCCGGGTTCGCCTCGACGCCAACGGCGCATGGGACCTGGAGACGGCCCGCGCCCGGGTGGCCATCCTGAGCCATTTCGACCTGGAGATGGTGGAGCAGCCGGTTGCCTCGCTCGAGGACCTGGCCCGGCTGCGGCGCCGGGTCGACGTCCCACTGGCGGCCGACGAGTCGGTGCGCAGCGTGGACGATGCCCGCCGGCTGGCCAGGCTGGAGGCGGCCGACGTGGTGATGGTCAAGGTCCAGCCCCTGGGAGGGGTGCGCAAGGCCCTAGATGTGGTGGAGGCGGCGGGGGTGGCGGGCGTGGTCTCCTCGATGCTGGAGACGTCGGTGGGATTGGCCGCCGGACTGGCCCTGGCTGCCTGCCTGCCTGAGCTGGCGTACGCGTGTGGGTTGGGTACCGCGAGCCTGCTGGCGGCCGACGTCACCCTGGAGCCCCTGGTGCCTCGAGGTGGTGCGCTGACGGTGCGCCAGGTCACGCCGGATCCCGTCCTCGTGGGCCGCCTGGCTGGGCTGGCTGCCCCGCCCACCTGACGCGGCTGCCGGCTGACCCGCCCCCGCCCGCCCGCAGATCCACCGAGCCCTGGCATAATATGCCGGCTCCGACTCGGCCCTGATGGCCCGCTCGGATTTCTGTGGCGGCCAGGTGACCCATACGCGCGCCAGCCGCCACAAATATCGCACGCACCTGCCGCTAGTCCACCATCCCGTCTCGGCGGACCCCGGCCCCATCGGTCGGCCTCGGCACCCCTCGGCCACCGGGGCTCAGCTCAGTTGGTGGCGGGCGATCTTGCCGAGGCCGGTTCGTGGAAGGCTGTCGACCAGCACCAGCTCCCGGGGGGCGGCGAAGCGGGGCAGATCCTCGGCCACTCGGGCCCTCAAGGAGTCGAGGGTGGGCGGGTCTGAGGGGTTAGCGGGCACGACCCAGGCCACGACCCGCTGACCCCACTCTGGGTCCGGGCGACCGCCGACCGCCACAGCGGCCACTCCCGGTAGGTGCAGCAGGGTGCGTTCGACGGCTGCCGGCCATACGTTCTCGCCGCCGGTGATGACCAGGTCGGACAGCCTTCCGAGTACGGACAACCGACCGGTGGTCGACAGGGCCCCCCAATCGCCGGTCGCCAGCCACCCGTCTGGCGACGTGGGATCCTCGTCGAGGTTGGGGTCGTGGCCGCCGGTGGGTGCACCGCATTGCCGGTAAGCCCGCGCCAACATTGGCCCTCGAATGTGGATCTGGCCCTCCCTCGCCCCGTCCCCTCCTGGCACGACGGCCGCTCCCCGGCCCGGCCCCGGCCCGGCTCCCGGCCCCGGTGGGACCACCTCGATCTCCACGCCGTCGAGTGGCCAACCGTCGTAGACCACGCCGCTGCCGGTCTCGGTCAGCCCGTAGGTGGTCACCACGTTGGGGGGTAGATCTGCAGGAGGAGCGCTGCCTCCCAGCACCACCGTGCGAAAGATGCCGGCATCCAGCCGAGCCAACGCCGTGGCCACCAGCGACACCATGGTCACGCCCTCCGTCCGCGCTGCACTGCCAACCGCGTCAGCGGAGAAATCAGGATGTACGCTCAGCGGCGTACCGGTTGTCAACGCTCGGGTGACGACCGAGAGTCCTCCCACGTGGGACAGCGGCAGGCAGGCCAGCCAGCGGTCCACCCCCGGATCGACCTTGAGACGCTCAGTGGTGGCCCAAGCTGACGCGGCCACCGCGGCGTGAGTCAGGACGCATCCCTTGGCATCGCCCGTGGTCCCGCTGGTAACCATCACCAGGGCGTCCCCCGGCTCCACCCCCACACCGCCGGACAGTCGCTGCCGCAATCCGTCGGCACCCACCATGGCGGCCGGGCGCAGGGTGGCCAGCAGCCGTCGCACCCCAGGCTCGGGCAGTCGCGGGTCGATCGGCAATACCGCATTGCCGCCGTCCCACGCCCTTTGCAGCTCCTGTACGAAAAGGGGCCCTCCCGCCATGGCCAGCGCGACCAGCGACGCCATCGCGGCTACGGTACCCGATCATGCGAGTGACCACTCTTGGAGTTGTCGGTCCGAACATGCCTGATCCGATGGTCCCCGAACCTGGCGCCACCGGTCCTGGGGCAATACGCCCATGAGCCAGGCTGAAGGCACACCCCAGGCCATCCCGGCCTGGCAGCAGTCGGGCGAGTACGGGGACATTCGCTATGAGACGGCCGAGGGCATGGCCAAGATCACCATCTGCCGCCCCGAGATCCACAATGCCTTTCGCCCCCAGACCGTCTCGGAGATGGGCCAGGCCTTCAACGTGGCCCGCGACGACCCGGACATCGGAGTCGTGATCCTGACCGGTCAGGGCACCGAGGCGTTCTGCTCGGGAGGGGACCAGCGGGTCCGCGGTGCGGACGGCTACCGGGACAGTGAGGGCGTTGGGCGGCTCAACGTGCTGGACCTGCAGATCCAAATCCGCCGTCTGCCCAAACCGGTAGTGGCCATGGTCGCCGGCTATGCCATCGGCGGCGGTCACGTGCTGCACGTGGTGTGTGACCTCACCATTGCGGCCGACAATGCCCGCTTTGGCCAGGCCGGCCCCCGGGTGGGCTCCTTCGATGGTGGCTACGGCTCGGGGCTTTTGGCTCGCAGTGTCGGGCAAAAGAAGGCCAGGGAAATATGGTTTCTCTGCCGCCAATACGACGCTCAGGAGGCGCTGGCCATGGGACTGGTCAACACGGTGGTGCCGCTGCATCGCCTGGAGGAGGAAACGGTCGCCTGGTGTCGGCGCATGCTCGAGCATTCTCCTCTGGCCCTGCGCCTCATCAAGGCGGGCTGCAATGCCGCCGACGATGGGTTGGCCGGCATCCAGCAGCTGGCGGGCGACGCCACGCTGCTCTTTTACCTCTCCGAAGAGGCCCAGGAGGGCCGGAATGCCTTCCTCGAAAGGCGCCCCCCGGACTTCACCCGCTTCCCCCGGCGGCCCTGACCGGGGCCCCGATTGTTGCCCTGCTCACGGCCCTGCTCACGGCCCTGCTCACGGCCCTGCTCACGGGCCTGATGGACGTCCGTTGAACCGTTGGGTGGTCGGCGCCCGGCCCAGGACCCTGCCTTCGGCGGTGGCACCTGTGCTGGTGGGCACGGCCGTGGCTGCCAGCCAGGGTCCGCTGGTGGCGTGGCGGGCGATCGCCGCCCTGGTCGTATCGCTGTCCCTGCAGGTGGGTGTCAATTACGCCAACGACTGGCAGGATGGCGCTCGTGGCGCCGACCGGGAGCGGGTTGGTCCGACACGCCTGGTGGCCTCCGGGATGGCCACCGCCAATGCGGTGCGCCTGGCCGCCCTGGCCTCCCTCGGGGTGGCTGGCGCCACCGGTCTGGCCCTGGCCGTGGTGGTCAACCCCTGGTTGGTGGCGGTAGGGGCGGCAAGCATCGGCGCCGCCTGGCTCTACACCGGCGGTCCTCGCCCCTATGGCTATGCCGGATTGGGCGAGCTGTTCGTATTCGTATTTTTCGGAATTGTGGCTGTGACCGGTTCGGCCTATGTCCACCACGCACGCCTCTCCGCCCTGGCGGTGGCCGCCTCGGTGCCGGTCGGCCTGCTGGCGGTGGCCCTCCTGGTGGTAAACAACCTGCGTGATCGGCCGTTGGACGAGGCGGCCGGCAAGCGCACCCTGGCGGTGCGGGTGGGGGACTCGTCCACCCGGCGGATCTATGCCGCCCTGGTCGTCCTGGCCCAGGCCTGGCCGCTCGCGCTGGTACCCGCTCGGCCCTGGGCGGCACTGGCCCTGATAACCACTCCGCTGGCGGTGGGCCCGATCCGCCGGGTGCTGGCCGGCGAGTCAGGGCGGGCGCTGATCGGTGTGTTGGGTGATACCGGCCGGCTCCAGCTGAGCTTTGCGGTGGCGCTGGCCGCCGGGTTGTGGATCAGATGAGTAGCGGCCAATCAGAGGGCTCCGACCCCCGAGAGCCCTTCAAATGCTTCGCCCCCAAAACATTCGGTCCATTGGAGGAATGGACGGACCACTCCGACGAATCCTCCCGGGCTCTCCAGATGGGCAGCATGGCCCGTGCCCGTCACCAGGGCCAGCACCGCGTTGTCTCCGATGGCTGCGGCCATGGCCCGGCTGACCGGGAGCTTGGTGTCACGCTCGCCGGCTACCACCAGCACCGGCATCGCCAGTTCGGGGAGCCGCTCCCAGAGCGAGTCCTGGGCGCCGGCGCCGGCCAGGCGCAAGCTGGCCGCCAGTCCTTGGACGGTGTTCTCCAGACGATGTCGCAGGCCGGCGGCAGTCGGATCCAGGTCGGCGAACATCGGGTTTGCCAGCCACTGGTGCAAAAAGGCCCCCAACCCCACCCGCTCGAGCTGGTCGGCGAGCGCCCGGTCGGCCAGCTGGCGGCGCTGGCGCTCGGCCGGATCCTCGATGCCGGCCGTGCCGCCCACCAAGATCAGGGCCGACACCAGTCCAGGATCGGTCAGAGCCAGGTGGAGGCACAGGCGTGCTCCCATCGAGTAGCCGAGGTAGACGGCTCGCCCGCCCGCCTCTGCCACCTGCTCGGCAGCAGCCGGCATCGGGCAAGCCGGCCCCGAGCGGCCATGGCCGGGGGCGTCCACCCGAACTACCTGGTGGTCGGTCACCAGGGAGGCGCCCACCGGGCCCCACGATTGGGAGGTCTGGGTGAAGCCATGGACGAGCACCAGGCGCGGGCCATGTCCGTCCACCTCGGTGTAGAGCACGGTGGTGATCCCCCGTTCGTTGCCCCTGCGGATGTCCTGCGGATGCCCCTGAGGAGCAGCGTGCGGATTCTGACATGACGACGGCCGCCACCTTCGCCGCCACCTTGGTGGACGAGTGGTGCCGGGGCGGTGTGACCGATGCAGTGCTGTCCCCTGGATCGCGTTCGTCACCCATGGCACTGGCCCTGGCAGCCGAGCCCCGGCTGCGCCTGCACGTGATCCTGGACGAGCGCTCGGCGGGGTTTTTCGCCCTGGGGTTGGCCCTGTCCTCCGGGCGGCCGGCGGTGGTGCTCACCACCAGTGGGACGGCGGCGGTGGAGCTGCATCCGGCGGTAGTCGAGGCCCACCAGGCCGGGGCACCAATGGTGGCCTGCACCGCCGATCGCCCGCCGGAGCTCCAAGATGTCGGGGCGCCCCAGGCCATCGACCAGAATCGCCTGTACGGCTCGGCGGTGCGCTGGTTCTGCGCTCCCGGTGTCCCGGACCCGGCGGCGGCCGGGGCGTGGCGGTCACTGGCCTCCCGAGCGCTGGCCGAGGCGCTGGGCTGGAGCGGGCGGCCGGGCCCGGTGCAGCTCAACCTGGCCTTTAGGGAGCCCCTGCTGGGCGAGCCGGACATCCTCCCCCCGGGCCGTGCCGACGGGCGACCCTGGCATCAGGCGCCGCCGACCATCTCCTCGGTCTCGTCGCCCTCGGTGGTGGCTGACCTGGCCGGGCGAGCGACTGGCCGGCGCGGCGTGATCGTGGCCGGAGCCGGAGCCGGAGCCGGAGCCGCAGCCGTGGCCCCTGTCGGAGCCGTATCGGGCGCGGGCCTTGCGTCTGGCGGGGCGCCAGCCGTGCACCGTCTCGCCGAGGTTCTGGGTTGGCCGGTGCTGGCCGATCCCCGCAGCGGCTGTCGCCCGGAGTCGCCGATCACGGTAGGCGCGTTCGACGGCCTCCTACGCCACGCCGGTTTCGCCTCCGAGATGGCACCGGATGTGGTCCTGCGGCTGGGCGCGCCGCCGGCGTCCAAGGTGCTGAGCTCCTGGTTGGCAACCTGTGGTGCGGAGCAGATCCTGGTGGAGCCCACTGGCGCCTGGCTGGACCCTCAGCGGTCAGCTGAGGTGATGGTGGCGGCCGATCCCGGATTGGTGTGCGCGACCCTGGCCGATTCCCTCCCGGCGCCTGCACCTGCCGGCTGGCTTCGCGCCTGGGCCGTTGCCGAAGGAGCTGCCCAGACGGCCTTCGACCAGGTGCTGGCAGATCATCAAGAGGTGACCGAGCCCGGCGTGGCCAGGGCCCTGACCGCCGGCCTTCCCGACCAGGCGACCCTGATGGTGGCGTCTTCCATGCCCATACGAGATGTCGAGTGGTACGGCCGACCCCGCAATGGGCTGCGAGTGCTGGCCAACCGAGGGGCCAATGGCATCGACGGCACGGTCTCGACTGCGCTGGGCGCGGCAGCCGCTCACCGGCCCACCGTCGGCCTCCTCGGGGACCTGGCCTTCCTCCACGACTCCGGCGGCCTGCTGGGTGCCGGCCGCCGAGGTATCGACTGCCCGCTGGTCGTGGTGGACAACGACGGAGGGGGGATCTTCTCGTTCCTGCCCCAGGCCGCCGCCCTGCCCCAAGAGCGCTACGAGTTGCTGTTCGGCACTCCGCACCGCATGGACCTGGCCGTCCTGGCTCGAGCTCACGGGCTGGCCGTGGCCGAGGTGGGCCATGCAGGCGACCTGGCGCCGGCGGTCGGGAACGCCTTAGATCAGGGTGGGGTGAGCCTGGCCCTGGTCCGTACCAACCGCCAGGAAAACGTGGCCGTCCACGACGAGCTCCACGCCGCAGTCGCGGCTGCCCTGGAGCAGACCTTCTGAGCCGTATGGCGGGTCGGCCCTCGGACCGGGCTGGCCACCGTCGGACAACAAGACCGGTAGCGCCAATCAGCAGTCGACGGCGCCCCTGAGCAAGTTGTCGAAGTTGGCGACACAGCTACTTGGCACTCCGTCCTCAGCCGGAGTCAGCTCGAGTCCTGACACGAGCCCACGCACGGTGCGGGTGAGGGCCGCAACCACTACCGAGCCGATTCGGTCAGCGACTGGGTCACGCGTAAGCACCAGTACCGGGCGGTCTCCGCCGGGCGTTGCCGCGAACCAGATCTCACCCCGTTGCATCGGACCAGTCGGACCAGTCCTCGGGGGGCCCCAGTCAGCAATTGTGTTCAGCAAGCATTCGCCGGTGCCAAGCGGAGCTCGTTCCCAGGTATGGCGTCCGCCTCGCTGGACAAGCGAACCACGTGCTGCCGAAGGGCATCAAACCTCCTCATCCCTATGCGCGGCGGCGATTCTTGCGGGTAGGGTCGCCGAGCGGGGTCACCCGCGCATCTCCGACTCGGATCAGACCGGCCAATGGAGCGGCGGCCGCCCCGATGAAAGGAGCCAGGCGAGCCTTTCCCTGCCGACGCAGCATGCGGGGCCCGATGCCCGCCATCACGGCTGTGAGTGCCGGCAGCGGGCGATCAAAGAGGGTCAGCTGGCTTATTTCTCCCTCGAGGTTGAGGCGGAGTAATTGCGCCTCTTCTAACTCGACCTTACCGACTCGGCCCCGGTAGAAGAGGGCTCTGGTCTCGCTATCGCCAATGTCGGTGTGGAAATGGATATCGGTGATTACCTCGAAAAGCGAGGCCAGCACCTCGTGCAGCTGATGGCGGCCTGTGAACCGGTACTGGCTGGTGAGGGGCGAGATCAGCTCGATTCCCTCAGCCAGGCACGCGGTGGCGAGCCCAGCATCTCCGCGCTCGCTGGCCTGCTTCCACTGTGAGACGCAGTCGGCCATCAACTCAGCCTGTCTTGCCCATGTCGATCAGTCTGATCCCGACCGCACAAGGGTGTCCACCGCTCGGACCCTCGGCTGGGCAGCCCACCCCGGGACCTTCCTGAGTTGTCCCAACGCGTCCGGCCTGCCCGAGGCCAGCTGAAGGCCGGATGTACCGGCGTCAGGGGGCCGACAACGACTCTGCGTAGGCCGCAGGAGGCATGCCGATGGCGGCATGAAAATCTCGAACGAGGTGCGCCTGGTCGGCGTATCCGAGGTCAGCTGCTAATCCGGCCCACGACGCTGGCTGTCCGTCTCTGACCGCCTCGGCCGCGTCCAGCAGCCGGTACCGGCGCAAGATCCAGGTTGGCGACACACCAGCACACTGAAGGAACAGGCGCTGCAACTTGCGAGGCCCTAAGCCGGAGGCCAGGCAGAGGTCGTCCAACCGCCGCAGGGATCGGTCCGCCTCAGCCAGGCGGGCCACCTTGGCCACCTGGCGCGCTCGGTGCACCCGCTGCGGCTCAGCCACGGCAACCAAGCCTTCCAGCGCGGCGGCCAGGACGTCGACGCGCGAAGCCTGGCCCGCTTGGGTGCCGATCTCCTCGACCAGTCTCTCCTCGTCCACTCCTAATGCGGCTCCGATTGGGACGACGCGATCGGTGAACACCGATGCCGGTTGGCTGATGAAGGCCCCCAGGCCGCCGGGGGTGGTCATCGCCGCCACCACCCAGCCTTGCCCGACTAGGACGCGGGTGGTCAGGCTGCGGGCGACACCGTTCAGGCGGCCCTCGAGTCGCCCGACCGGGCCTTCGATGACGCGGGCGTCAGCGTGACCCACGCTGAGGTTGGCGCTGGGGTGAGTCAGCACCTGCTGGCTGTGCAAGGTGCCGTCCGGCAGGTCCCACTCAACCGCCCAGAAGCGGTCGATTAGCCCGGCCAGTGAAGGCATGACTGGGTACCGGGTGAGGCTGACCCGCTGTTGCAGCAATCTGGGGTCGAGAATCCCGCGACTGTCCCGCTCGACCGGTTCCGGATGCGGATCGCTCACGTGGTGAACCTAGCCAGGTGAGGTGACGTAAATCTTCAATCCATCGAGTGTCATCGACCAAAGAATGACGGGCATGACCACTCCTACGGACAAGACCGTCGACCTGCTGCAGGCTGTGCTCACCGACCTGGCGCTGGTCGTCGGAGGCATTACGGAAGAGCAACTGCACCAGCCAACGCCCTGCACAGAGCTCGACGTCGAGCAACTGAGGGACCACGTGCTCGGGTGGCTGACCAATTTTGCGGCCGGATTCGCTGATCCCCACGGTCAGGCGCCGAGTGCAGATATCGCTGGGTACCGGGCGCCGACCGACCCAGCGGCACAGGTTGAAGCCTCGGCTGACCGACTCGATCGCGCCATCCGGGCCGGTGGCGCTGCTCGTCCGCTGCGCCTGGGGGAGAGCGAGATGCCCGGCGACATGGCACTCGGGATGATCCTGTGGGAGTACCAGGTCCACGGCTGGGACTTGGCCCGGGCCACCGGCCAGCAGTGGTCGCCGCCGGCCGAGGCGGCGGAGGAGTCGCTGGCCTTCGCCCCGGCGATGCTAACCGAGGACTATCAGGGTGTGGGCAAGGCGTTCGCCAATCCGGTCATGGTTCCCGAGGACGCACCCCCGCTGGATCGCCTGACCGGGCTGTCCGGTCGGGACCCGAGTTGGTCTGCCCCCGATCACCGGCCTCCAATCCTGCCGTGACCAACCCGACACCCGAGTTGTCTGCCCTGACCACCGGCCTCCAACCCAGCCGTAACCGACGGTGACATTTTGCTGACCATCGGCGTGCTCCGTGTTGCGGTCGAACCGATCCTTCTGGGCGTCGGTTCAGCTCTCGCCCACCGTGGTCGTAACCAGGACCTCGAAGCGGTGAATTCGCCATGCTCTAACCGCCCAGACCAGACCGCTGATGAGAGACGCCCCTGCCTCGGCGAAGAAGCCTAAGTGAGCGGACGAGTTGTCCGAGACGCTGACTATGAGCAGAGCCAGCCCGAGCACCAGTAGGACCCCGGCCATCCACGTTGCCTTGTGCCCGGAGTGGCGGGCGAAGGCCACGGCCAGCTCAGCCTGGGGATGGTCCTTCACCGGCTGGCGCCTTCTCACCAGCTCCGAGATCCGGGTCTGCTCCCACCACGGCAGTGATGCCAGTGGACCCCACCACAACCGGTCCAAGCGAGTGTCCCCCATCCGAATGAGCCTACGGGCGCACTATGGCGGCCAGCATGGACTGCAGTTTGAGCTGGGTCTCGGCCAGCTCGGCGGCTGGGTCGGAGCCGGCGACCAGGCCGTTGCCAGCGAACAGGCGGGCTCGGTTGCCGGACAGCTCGGCCGAGCGGATGGCGAGTGCCCATTGGCCGTTGCCGGCCGCGTCGACCCAGCCCACCGGTCCGGCGTAGCGGCCCCGGTCGATACCCTCCTCGGCGGCGATGAACGCCAGGGCACCAGCCCGTGGCACACCGGCCACCGCCGGGCTGGGATGGACCGCCCCCACCAGTTCGAGAACTGACGGGACCGGCCGGCGGAGGGTCCCCTCGATCGAAGTCCCGAGATGGGCCAGGTTGCCCAGGCTCATCACGGAGGGACGATCGGGTACGGCCAGGGACGCACAAAAGGGCGCCAGGCTGGCCACCACCGCGTCCACTGCGAGCCGGTGCTCCTCGCGCTCCTTGGGCGAGGCCAGCAGCTCCGAGCCCCAGTGCCCGTCGGCCACGGGGTCGCCAGATGCCACCGTGGTGCCGGCCAGAGGGTGGGAGCGCACCCGTTCGCCGGTCCGGGCCACCAGCAGCTCCGGGCTGGCCCCCACGAAGCCGCCGGCCGCGAAGATCATGCACGACGGGTGCAGGATGCGCAGCCGACGCACCACCTCGGTGACCGAGAAGGCGCGGTTGGCCACCACCTCCACCTCACGGGCCAACACCACCTTGGACAGCTGACCGGCGGCGATGGCCGACACCGCCCGAGCGACCAGTTGGCACCACTGGACATGAGAAGGCCTGGTGGTGACCGAGTACCCGTCGGGAGTCGCCGCCTGAAATGCGGCTGCGCCGTGTCGGAGACTGGCCGCGATCTCCTCGGGTAGGACCGGTGACCCCTTCGCGCTGACGACGGTGAGCCAGCACGAGCCGTCCACCTCCCGACGGACCAGGACCTCGGGGACGACCAGCTCGCCGCCAACCGCTGGCGAGAAGGGCAGCGCCCCGAAGGCCAACGGGCCGAGATCGCCCTCCACCTCGATGTCGCCCAGCACGGCGGACACCTCGTCACCGGCCTGAGCCACCCCGCCGGCCTGAGCCACCCCGCCGGCCTGAGCCACTCCCCCCGGAGCCACCACCCCGCCGGCCTGAGCCACTACCCCCGGCGCCACTGGTACCCGGGCGGCCACCCCCCGGCCGGCGAAGCCGGCACCGTCCTGCTCCCACAGCACTCCGTCATCCCCGGCCACGCTGGCCAGGTCGATCTCTCCGTCCAGCGCCACCGTGCGGGCGACGAGGGCCCGGTCCACCGCCAGGTCGGTCCTCATCGACGGGTCCCCACCAACAACTGCGCAATTCCGCCGGTGAGCAGCTGGCGCCGGGCATCGGGGAAGCCGGCCTCGGCCACCATGGCCAGCAGGGCGGGCGGGTCGGGGAGGTAGGCCACCGACCTGGGCAGGTAGCGGTAGGCCGGGCCATTGGACAGGGCCGCTCCGATGCGAGGCACCACCTTGGAGAAGTAGGCGTGGTGGCCCCAGCGCAGGAGCGGATTGGGGGGCTCGGCCACCTCCAGCAGGGCCATCCTGGCGCCGGGACGAAGCACCCGGGCCATCTCGGCCAGGAAGCACCGGAGGTCGACGACGTTGCGCAGGGCGAAGCCGCAGGTGGCGCCGTCGAAGCAGGCGTCGTCGAAGGGGAGGGTGCCTACGTCGGCCCGGACCAGCGGCACCCCGCCTCGGCTGGCGGCCAGCATCCCGGCGGACAGGTCCACTCCCACCGGGCGAAGCCCGCGGCGGCGGAGGGCAAAGCACAGATCCCCCGTTCCACAGGCCAGGTCGATCACACCGGCGCCCGGCGACAGGCCGAGGGAGGCCACCGTCCGGCGACGCCAGCCGACGTCGAGCCCCATGGTCATGATCCGGTTCACCAGGTCGTAGCGAGGGGCGATGGTGTCGAACATGGCCGTGACCGTCCGAGCCTTCTCCGGGCCCTGGGGCAGGGGGGAGCTAGCACCGGGCAGGGGCGAGTTGCCACCGGGCAGGGGCGCGCTCAATCGTTCACCGCGGCGGCCGATTCCAGGCGGTTGAGGGCTTCTACTCGCACGGCCGCCAACTCGGCATTGTCCCCGACCGCCTCGATGTGCTCCTGGGCGGCGGCCAGCAGCGTCCGGCGGAACTGGTGGGCCACCAGGGTCACGGTGTCCGGCAGCAGCTGGCGAAATGCCTCCACCAACCGGCCGGCCGCCTCCGCCTCGGCCATCCCCGAGCGACGCAGCGACTGGCGGACGTGCTGGTCGAAAAGGGCCACCGCCCGCTCCGCCACCCCCCGAGTGGCGGTGTGGTATTGGCGAGCCAATTCCAGCACGTCGGACAGGGGCAGGCCGTATTCCAGCATGTGCAGCCCGGAGCGCAGGGCGGCCAGGTCGGCATCGGTGTAGCGAGCCTCTCCCTCGTGACGGCGCGGGATGAGGACGCTCTCCGACTCCAGCGCCTGCAGCAGGGCCACCGGTACGCCGGCTCGCTCGGCCAGCTCGGCCAGGCTGAGGAATTCCTCGAGCCCGCAGTCGCGCTGGTCGTCGGGATCGCCCATCACCGCCTCGACCAGGGCTTCGTCCACGGCATCCATCTCTCCCCGCAGAATCCGGCCGATCACCACCAAGGTGAAGCCCTTGGCCTGCAGCGCCCGGATGTGCAGGAGTCGCTGGAGGTCGTCACCGTCGTAGAGGGCGATCCGGCCGACCCGACGGGGCTGGCGCATCAATCCCTTGGACTTGTAGAAGCGCAGAGTGTCGACTGACACCCCCGCCTTGGCGGCCAGCTCCTCCACCCGATACTCCATGTGCCCACTCTAGGAGTAATCACTCCCACGGTGCGCTCGCGTCCTCACATTGCGCTCGCGCTCTGAACAGGGGCCTCACCTGGTTGACTGGTAGCAGTGAGCCAGACCATTCAGTCCAACGATCCCTGTTGGTGCGGGAGCGGGCGCAAGTACAAGCGTTGCCACCGGGCCACCGCGGCGCGCGTTCAGGCCGGGAAGCTGACCCCGTGGCGCACGGTGCCGATGGGTGTGCCCCGGCCGGACTACGCCGAGACAGGCCGCCCCAGCCGGCCGGAGCCCGAACGAGCGGTCAAGTCAGCGGAGGTCATCGACCGCATGCGGGTGGCCGGGCGGGCCGGAGCCGAGGTCCTGGCGGCGGTCGGAGCGGCGGTGGCGCCCGGCGTCACCACTGACGAGCTGGACGCCCTGGCCCACGAGGAGTGCATCAAGCGGGGCGGCTATCCCAGCCCGCTCAACTACCACGGTTATCCCAAGTCGCTGTGCACCTCGGTGAACGAGGTGATCTGTCATGGCATCCCCGACAGCCGGCCGCTGGTGGACGGCGACATCGTCAACCTGGACGTCACCATCTTCCTCGATGGAGTCCACGGCGACACCAACGCCACCTTTCCGGTGGGCCAGGTGGACGAAGCATCCAGGCGACTGATCGAGGTGACCCGTCAGTGCCTGGAGAGGGGCATCGGGGCGGTGAGGCCTGGAAGGCCGCTCTCGGACATAGGCCAGGCCATCGAGGACATCGCCTACCGGCACAAGTACAGCGTCGTCCGGGCCTTCGTCGGCCATGGCATTGGCGAGACGTTCCACGCCGAGCCCCAGGTGCAGCACTACTACGATCCCGAGGCCCGCACGATCATGCAACCGGGAATGACCTTCACCATCGAGCCCATGATCGCCATGGGCACCTGGCGCCATGTGGTGTGGGACGACGGATGGACCGCGGTCACCGCTGACGGCCGGCGTACGGCGCAGTTCGAGCACACCTTGGTCGTCACCCTGGATGGGGCCGACGTGCTGACCCGCCTCTAGCGGCGGCCAGGCGGCCCTCGATGGTACGGTCGGCGGCCAGGTCCAGCTCATCCCAGCGGCCCTCGGGTATGCCTGCCATTATCGCCGCTGGCACCAGGCCGACCAGCTCGGCCCGTGCTATCTCGGCTCGGGCGGCGACCGAGTCGTAGACCTGGTCCGGGCCGACCCTGGTCGGGTCGATCAGGTTGCAAGAGACCTGGGCCGCTCCGCCGACATCGAGCCCCAGGGCCCGCACAACCGGCCCGTCCCGGCCGCCGAAGGCGGAGCGCAGCCAGGTGGCCAGCTCTCGGGCCATGGCGACATCACCACTGGCCAGCCACAGGTTGTAGGCCACCAGGGGAGCCCTGGCCCCCACCGCTACTGCTCCGGCGCTGGGATGAGGCCGGGCCGGCCCCATGTCGGGGACCAGGGTGGAGAAGGCGCCCCGACGGACCTCGGGCAGGGACCGCTGCGGCCCGTAGAGAAAGCACGGCAGGTGCAGTGTGCGAGCAGCCCAGCGGGCGAACTCGTCCCTGGCCGCCAGGGCCGCATCGGTGTCGTCGTCGAGGGCCACGAAGGGTACGACGTCGAGGACACCGATGCGGGGATGGGCCCCGCGGTGCTGGCGGAGGTCGATCAGCCGGACCGCCTGAGTGGCCACCTGGCGAACCGCCGCCTCGGTTGTCGGCCCCGCCACGGTTAGAACCGATCGATGGTGGTATTCGTCGAAATGAAGATCGAGGAGCCCAGGCCCGGCTGCCCCAGCCAGGGCGTCGATTACCACTCGTCGCCGGCCCTCACTGACATTGGCCACGCACTCGAGCACTGGATGGCCCGGGCCGGGAGGTCAGTCCTCGAAGGCCGAGACGCTCAGCGCAACTCGAGGGTGTCGGCGAAGTCGACGGTGGCGCTCAGACGCCGACGGCGGGCGATGCGGCGCCGCTCGCGCTCCGAGGTGCCTCCCCAGACGCCATGGTCGATCCGGTTGAGGAGGGCATACTCCAAGCAGGGGCCCTTGACCACACAGTCGCTGCAGATGCGGCGGGCGACCTCGACCCCTACCCCGTCACTCGGGAAGAAGATCGACGGATCCAAGATCCGGCACTTACCATCCGCCATCCACTCCGTATCATCCACGGTGTCCACGTCACCTCCGAGGTCGACGACCTCACTCCTCGACGAGTGTAGTTGTATTGATACCCGATCTGTCTCCGGAGAAAAGAGCATGTGCGGATGAGTGATACCGAAAGTGAGGCGCCGGCCTGGCCTCGCCAGGCCCCCCCATGGATGAGAGAGGAGCCTGCCCATGAGTCCGCCCCAGGAGTGTCGAGCGGCTCCAACGTGCAACCAGCCGACCAGACGGCGTCCACCGGTCGGCCCTGGCGGCCTCGGGCCTGGATCACGGTCAGCCTGGTGGCGGCGGTGGTCGGAGGCCTGGTGGGTGCAGGAGTGGCAACCGAGCTCGCTCACCGCAGCCCGCAGACGGTGATCAAGGGCTTCTCGCCCAATACCAGCCTCCTGCCCAAGGTGGGCGACGTACAGGGCATCTTGCAACGGGTTCTGCCGGCGGTGGTGTCGATCGGCACCAGGAGCTTCCAGCCCGGCCGCGGCTCCCTCGGTCTGGGGGGCCCGGCCCAGGGGGCGGGGACGGGAATGATCATCAGCCCCGATGGAGAGGTGCTCACCAACGACCACGTGGTGATGGGCGCCACCTCGGTCAAGGTCACCGTCTACGGCCAAAAAGACCAGCTGCCGGCCCACGTGGTGGGGACCGACCCGGCCGACGACATCGCCCTGGTCAAGATCGAGGGGGTCAAGGGCCTGCCCACCGTCACTCTCGGCAACTCGGCCCAGCCTCGGGTGGGCGACAGTGTGCTGGCCATGGGCAACGCCCTGGCCCTCCTGGGGGGCCCGAGCGTCACCGAGGGCATCGTGTCCGCCGAGCACCGCAACATCACTGCCGGGGGTGGCCCGGGCTCCGCCTCTGAGAGCCTCGGCGACGTGATCCAGACCGACGCGGCCATCAACCCGGGCAACTCGGGTGGCCCCTTGGTGAACGCGCAAGCCCAGGTCATAGGCATGAACACGGCGGTGGCCCAGAGCGGCGGCAACAATGCACCTGCCCAGAACGTCGGCTTCGCCATCGCCATCAACAACATCAAGCCTCGCCTCAACCAGCTGCGCAGCGGCCAGTCCCTCCCGGCGCGGGCATTCCTGGGGGTCGAGGCCGAGACGCTCACGCCCGACTTGCGGGCCACCTACGGCTTCACCGCCTCCAAGGGAGCGGTCATCGTCAGCGTGACCCCTGGATCGCCGGCCGAGAATGCCGGTGTGCAGGTGGCCGACGTGGTGACGGCGGTGGACGCCACCAGCGTCTCCACCAATTCCGATCTGGTCAAGGACGTCGAAGCCCACAAGCCGGGAACCAAGGTCTCCGTCACCGTCATACGGGGTACCCAGACACTGAAGCTGTCTCTGACCCTGGGGTCCCGCCCGGCCGGCCTGTAGGCTGAGCCGGCCCAGCGCAGTTCCAGCCAAGTGAGGGAGGCCAGTTGTCCCAGATGCCGGAGGTTGCCCAGGAGCCACAGCCGCCGCGGGGCCACGTCCGAGTGGTCTACCTCGGCCCGGTGGCTCCCCACTGGGATGTGCAGTCTGACTTCGGTGACCGTGGGCTCATAGAGGATTTCCGTCAGCGGGCCCTGGCTCGCCTGGTGCTGTTACCGCCTCACGACCCCCAGTTCCGGCGCAATCGAGAGCGGGTGGTGCGAGATGCCGAGCGGGAGAACCTACTGCTCGACTGGGACCTCGGCGTCCCGGACGAGGAGGAGGGCGAGGCAGCTACCTGATCAGAGGACAGGGCTGATCACGAGGTAAGGCCGATCCGGGCCAGCCACAGGCCCGGTGCGTCGACCTCGGCTGGTGTCGGGAGGCTCTCGGGTACCGCCCACAGCCGGTCGAGCCCCTCTGGGCCCGCCCGTTCCAATACTCCAGCGATGAACGCGTTGCCGCGGTCGAACTGAGCCTGACCCAGGTCCAGGCCGAACAGCCGCTCGGCGAAACGCTCACCCTGGCCGCGCTCCACCCGTCGCCGCCGAAAGGCCTCGCTCAGAGACCCGTAGGAGCCGAGCAGGCGCTGGCCAACGGTGTCCATCACGTGGTCGACATGGCCCTCAACGACTGCCGTCAGCGCGTTGAGCTGGTTGAGGGCCCGGGTCTGCTCAGGTGTCCGCATGTCGCCCAGCAGGGCAGTCGGGTCGCCCAGAGCGGCCTCGAAGGAGCTGGGATCGGTTGGGTCGATGCCGCTCAGGCGATCCTGCAGATTGGTCGGATCCGGCCGGAAGCCGCTGACGTAGGCGCCGAGCAGATCCTGGAGGCGGGCTCGGACATGAGGCCGACCGAGAATGGCATGGTGGGTGATCTCGCTCAGGCACACCCAGAGCCGAACGTCGTCAGGAGGCAGGCTCCAGTCGGAGGCGAATGCCGCGATGTTGGCCGGGACGACCACCACCTGGTCCGACACCGGGCGGGGAATGGGCAGCTCGTACTGCCCCATGGCGCGCTCGGCCAGATGGCCGGCGGTGGCGCCAAACTGCATCCCCAGCAGGGTCGGTCCGATGGCCTCCAACAGCTTGGCCAGGTCAGGGCCGCCCGGGCTTTCGTCCTCGGGCATTGCGGGGGCCTCCGGGGGGTCGCCGGACGACAGGGAGTGGGCGAGGGAGTCCAGCAGGGGACGCCAGTTTTCGAGAGTCCGACGAGCCCACTCACCTCGGCCGACCGGTAGGACACCGAGAGCCCCAGACGAGGTGGACAGTCCGGTGGCGTCGGCCACGTGGAGGTCGGCCACCCGAGCCAGCTCTTCCAGGCGGATCCGCTCGGTCGGATCGACGTTGGGCTCGGGGTTGCCGCCAGTGGCTACTCCATTGGCCATCTGGGCGGCCCACTCCCAGTGAACCGGACCGGCTGACTGCAGGAGCTTGAGCATGTCGCCCAGCAGGTTCCCAAAGAAGCCGCTGCCGCCGAACGGGGACGGGACCTCGCTCACGCTGGAATGCTACCGGGGACGGGTGACAGGGGTTCGGCGGCCCGGGTTCGGCGGGCCGGGCTTACTGGCTGGCCAGGGTGGCGGGCAGAGCGACCAGCTTGGAGTCGTGCAGGACCGTGAGCTGCACCCTGTCGCCGGGGCTCAGGAGTCGAAGGTCGGAGCGCAGGGCCAGCATCGACGACACCGGCCGAGCGTCGATCGCCTGGATGATGTCACCGACCTCCAGCCCGCCGGCCGCCGCCGGGCTGCCGGGTCGCACCGACGTGACCTTGGCACCTCCCTGGTTGGCGACTGAATGTTTGGACTGGGTGGCTGGCCCGGCATCGCTGCCCTCGATCCCCAGCCAGGCCCGCACCACGTGCCCGGTGGCGATCAGCTGCTGAGCGGTTTCCCAGGCCAAGGCCCCAGGGGTGGCCAACCAGGCCGATTGCCTTCCCCCGATGGCGGCCATCCCGATGACCAGGCCATCCTGGCCGACCAACGCCGCCCCCTCGGCATCGTTGCCCAACGGCGCATCGGTCTGCATGAAGTCGAGCAGCGGCGACCCGTTGGGCAGGCTCACCGGTGAGGCCAGCGCCTGCACCGTGCCGATGGAGACCGCTGGCCTGGTCCCCGGCTGGCCCGCACTGACGGCCACCGCCACCTGGCCAGACAAGGGCGCCTGGTCGCGGGTGAAGGAAGCGGCGGTCATGCCCTGGGCCGGGAAGTGGATCACGGCCACGTCGGTGTCGGGATCCTGGCCCACCACGGTGGCCGAGGCGGTCCTTCCGTCGTGGGTGACCACGGTTATTTTGGAGGCTCCGGCCACCAGGTGCCCGGTGGTCAGCACCATCCCGTCGCTGCGCAACAAGATCCCCGACCCATGCCAGGCACCGTGGGCCAATCTCACCTGGATGCCCACGATGGAGGGGAGCACCCGAGAGACCAGGACCATGAAGCTGGGGCTGGCCTGTACCGAGGCGGTGGTCACCGAGGGGGAAGGAGCGCCGGGGGTGCTAAAGGCCAAAGTGGTGCCCAGGCCGGGCGCGCCCGGCGGCTGGGTGAGTGGGCGGACGGCTGTCACCTCACCGGCGGGTGGGGCCTTGGTGGCCATGACCAGCCCACTGACCAGGACGGCGCAAACCGCCCCCGCCACCACCACCAGGGGCCAGCGTCGAGAGCCGGTCGGGGCCGGACCACGGCGTCCGGGGCCACCGTTGCGACCTCGGCCCGGCCGAAGGCGGGACCACCCTGGTCCCCAGCTGCCATGTCGGCCGGCATGGGCCGGCGCTGTGTAGGCCGAGACTCCAGCCGGCGAGGCCCCAGCCGTCTCAGCAGACGAGGTCTCAGAAGGGTGGCGCCACAGACGGTCCTCAGGGGGCAGCCACGGCCGGAGCGGCTCGTCATTGGGGTCGTCGAGGTCCCCGCCGTCCAGCGTCATCGTGGTCGAGGATATCGGTGGATCAGCCCGAAAAGGGGTCGGTCAGCCGCCCATCAGCCGCCCATCAGCCGCCAATTGACTTAGCATGACCAGGATGACCCTTGCGCCTGACCCGGCTGTCTGCCCCGTCGGCGACGACTGGTTCGACCTGACCACGCAGCCTTTGGCGGTGGCCAAGGTGCTGGACTGGGCCGTTCGGCCCTACTGTGGGGCGGTGGTGGCATTCAGCGGGACCGTCAGGGATCACGCCGACGGACGTCCAGGCGTCGTCGAGCTCGAGTACGAGGCCTACGCCGAGCAGGTGAGGCCGCGGTTGGGGGCCATCGTCGGTGCGGCCCGTCAACGCTGGCCCCAGCTCGGCCGGCTGGCCATCCTGCATCGCACCGGTGAGCTGGCGGTGGGCGAGACCTCGGTGCTGGTAGTGGCATCGACTCCTCATCGAGAGGAGGCCTTTGCGGCTGCCCGCTTCTGCATCGACACGGTGAAGACCACGCTGCCCATCTGGAAGCGCGAGAGCTGGCAGGGTGGCTCCGACTGGTCGCTCGGCGCGCAACGGATCAACGAGGTGGAAGCGACCGAGCTGGAAGGAAGCGGGCCGGTATGACGAACCTGCTGTATGTGGCCATTCCGGTGATCCTGGTGCTGGTGGCCTTTGCCGGCATGGCCGCCCGGGGGCGCCGGCCTCGCTCGGTGGAGGCCGGCATCGAGGAATTCTCTCGCGAGCTGCGAGCCTTGGCGCCCGAGTACCGGTCCCAGGACACCAGCCGCTGGTTCCATCGTGGGAGTCGGACTGGCTAGAGACCTGGCCATCGACCTCGGAACCGCCAACACCCTTGTCTATGCGCGGGGCAAGGGGATCGTCCTCAACGAGCCGACGGTCATTGCCTTCAACGCCCGTACCGAAGAGGTGCTGGCCATGGGCCAGGAGGCGTGGCAGATGATCGGACGCACGCCTGGCTACATCGTGGCCGTCCGACCCCTGCGCAAGGGTGCCATCACCGATTTCGACATCACCCAGCGCATGATCCGCCTGCTGCTCCAACGCAGCGGGGTCTCCCGTTACAACAAAGCGCGGGTCCTGATCTGCGTCCCCTCGGCCATCACCGAGGTGGAACGCCGGGCCGTGGAGGAGGCCGCCCGTCGGGCCGGGGCGGCCGGGGCTTACCTGATCGAACAGCCCATGGCGGCGGCCATCGGAGCCGGTCTGCCCATAGACGAGCCCCGCGGCAACATGGTCATCGACATCGGAGGCGGGACCACCGAGTCGGCGGTGATCTCGCTGGGTGGAATCGTGGCCCTGGAACCGCTGCGGGTGGGTGGCTTCGACCTGGATGGCGCCATCCAGACCTATGTCCGCCGGGAATACGGCATCGCCATCGGCGAGCGCACCGCCGAGGAGATCAAGCTGGCCATAGGGACGGCCCTGCCGCTGGAGAACGAGGTCAAGGCCGAGGTTCGGGGTCGAGACCTGATGTCGGGGCTGCCCAAGACGGTGATCCTCTCGCCGGCCGAGATCCGCCTGGCCACCGAGGAGCACATCGGAGCCATCGTCGACTCCGTCATCAAGTGCCTGGGCAAGGCCCCGCCGGAGCTGGCCCAGGATCTGATCCTCGAGGGCATTCACCTGACGGGAGGGGGCGGGATGCTGCCGGGTCTGGCCCAGCGGTTCTCGCAGGAGACGGACACGCCGGTGACAGTGGTCGATGCCCCCCTCGAGTGTGTGGCACTGGGTGCCGGGCGCTGTCTGGAGGCCTTCGACTCTCTCAAGGTGATGTTCATGGGTGCAGAGAGATGAGGTCCTCGGCCGCCTGACGCACCTGCCAGTCCCGGTCGCTGAGCGCCTGGTGCAGGGCGGCCTCCACCGCTGGTCCCTCAAAGGGGGCGAGGGCCAGCACCGCCCGTCGGCGTATGGCCGGCCGGTCGTCCAGACCGTGCATTATGGCCGCCAGCCCTCGGTCGTCCCCGATGGCGCCCAAGGCGGCCACCGCCGATTCCCGGCAGGCCGCCTCGGGGTGATCGGCAGCCACCGCCACCAGGGCCGGGACCGACGCATGGTCCTCACGCTCGCCGAGGGCCCAGGCTGCGGCCTCGACCACCGTCGGGTCCCGGTCGCCCAGGCCGGGTGCTGGGTCGGCGTCGGCCACGCCCGCCGCCAGCTCGCAGCCCCGTCGCCTTACGGCGGCGGCTGGATCGCACAGAGCCCCGGCCACATCGGCGGCGGTCAGGGCGTCGCTGCGCCTCAGAGCCCCCAGGGCGGTAGCCCGAACCCCCGGCGCAGGATCGTGCAGGTAGGTCCTGATAGTCCCTTCGTCGCGGCTGTGCCCGGCCAACGCCGCCCGGCGTCGGCGCCTGGCTATTTCGATGGCTGCGTCAGTGGGAGGCCCGTCAGTGGGAGGCCCGTCAGTGGGAGGCCCGTCAGTGGGAGGCCCGTCAGTGGGAGGCCCGTCAGTGGGAGGCCCGTCAGTGGGAGGCCCGTCAGTGGGAGGCCCGTCA